>ERZ1643250.25-NODE-25-length-238169-cov-28.719130_pt1 | contig 238169 bp, 250 predicted proteins | sample MGYA00579262_ERZ1643250 | MGnify/ENA primary metagenome ERZ1643250 (study PRJEB29033, sample SAMEA4952265) | chicken gut metagenome | biome: Broiler Chicken; feature: Gastrointestinal Tract; material: Caecum | place: Ireland | collected 2018 | study: Broiler... | reverse complement strand
GCCCTTCCCACCTTACGCAGGAAGGGCATACGGATTTGTTTTACGTGTGTCGTCGTTTACCAAAGAAAATGTGGCTATCTACCACGGTGATATTGGTAGCATGTTTTCTGAAATGTTTAGGGCGAAGATGTTTCGCGTTAAAGAATACGGCTCCTCGTGTTGGGTCGGCTTTATGGTAAGCCGCAATGTCAGTATAACGTAATGTTGCGACCTCTCGTGCTATTGCTCTTGCTCGCTCAAAAGCAGCACGATCGCGTATGACAATACGCCTTTGTTTTGTCCAGGGGAATTGACCTCTTTGCAGTACGACGTCTTTGACGTTCGTAGGGAATCGGTAGTCCATAGATCGATTATGTATTAAAAACGCCACGGAGTATTGCCCTTTTACAGATTCGCCTCTGGCTTCCATATACACAGCGCATGCGACGATCTCTTTCCGGCAATCGATTCTAGGTCCTGCGTTCACTGATGCTTGACTGAACGGTGTAATAAGCAACATAACAAGCCCTAAAATCAACGTGTGTAAAATACCTTGCATCTTAATAACCTCACGATAAGGTGCTGTCCACTGGCGTCTTGATAACGCATCCCGTCATCGGGTTGTTCTATTCAGCGGGCAGCAGGTTAGCGTCAGATGTTTGCCCGACATCCACGACAGAAATAAACGGTACTGAAAATACGGTCTCCTCTGGTTTGGCAATAAACATAACGTTGGATAACAGAACCCATTTCCCGCATCCAACGCGGTAAAGGTGTACATCGTTTGAAGTCATATAGTTTCTCAAAGATGTTAACCTCTACCGTCGAGCCATAGGTTGTATTTATCCCGAAGGTGTGGCTCACGATAAATACGTCGATAGACTTGATGCGGTATAAACTTGCAATGTACGAGTTCGTCGCTTAATTTATGCCGTCGCTCCATACCGTTGTGAATACGACGTATCTCCCGGATATTAAAGGTTGTTTTATTCAAGAGAATAGACATAATGGCGGATCGATGATCCAGATTAAAGATCACCATCACGCTTCGTATCTCGCGTAAAACAACTTCTCTATCGACAAGGATGCGATTAGTTAACTTAAGATTCTCCGTGATACCCATAACCTTCATCCTCGACACGACGACACATCGGTAAAAATAAACACCAGCTTGTTGCACTGAGGATCGCCGTTGCGATGATATTTGCGATATCACTCAGTCGAGCATCGACCTGCCACATAACAAGCATAAAAAGAACGTACGCGAACCCATACACGACAAACCGTTTTATGTTACGTGTCGACCACGTACAAATATACAAAAGGGGAAGCTGTCCTACAACACAAACGATGGTTCGGATAACGTAATAAACGCGTTCCGTCGATGTTTCAAAATCGATACCCACCGCAAAAATCCCAATCAGTATAAAAGTGATAAAGCAATAGATTTTTGCGTATTCTTTTAAACTCATAACTTTTCCCGTTCGTTTATTTGTGTTTTCCTACATTCCTCAACAAGGAAACGATAACGAATACCGCTATCATCAAGAAGACGAACCATAACCCAACGTTAATTCGGGCAGCAGGTTCATCTACCATGAAGAACATCATTCCACAAAACCCAATCACCACCCATGCTAAAACCATCCCCGTTAATCCCCGTAGTAGCATATGTCCCATCATGAACTCCTTCCTACTTTTTCTGATAGAGCGATGATTCAAATTTTAGAAACACCGCTAACGCGAGTGCGATTAATAACGCACGTACCCACATACCTCCTTGACAACTGTTGTACAGCATAAAGACCAGAGCGATGCCGCCCATATGCAGGCGGCACTTATCGAACAGTGTTGGTTTATACATAAGAGATTAAACGTTGAATGATTTTTACTTTGCCTTTACCTGGGCCTTTCTTGCGGCGATTCAACAGACGGATACGGGTTCGAGTTACCACGTCGCCATCATAATCAGCCTGGAACTGTGATAAAAAAGCAGGCTGTATCTGATCGACACCAGGATTGCTGTGGAAAGGATTGAGACTTAAAAGAGGATTAGCTGGAATCATCGTATTGTCCTTACTCAATTATTTACCCAGATAGAGGTATTCACCACCCTGAACAACACCGGTTGCTGGATCAACAAGTATACGAACCCGCGCGTAGGTCTTGAAAGAGGGGTTGAAAACTTCGAAGTCTGCCACTTTCAATTTCACGCTGGGGTTGGTAGGGTTCTTAACTCCAGGGAGTTCTTTCGGGGTACCGAAATCAACACCGCATTCTTCAAGGTCTGCTGGCGTCATGCTCTCCATGGCCATGTAGATTGCTTTTGCTTTATCGTAAACTTCTGGGCTATCCAGCAATCCAGCCTGCGCTGAACCGACAACACTACCGAACAGAATAGCAACAGCAACAAACAATTTAGTTAACGTTTTCATGATCGTTTCCTTAATAACTTAAATAAACCAATTTAGTATTAACGTACGGCCGCTACACTGTTAGCGCATGCCTGAATATCATCGGTATTTACGATGATGGTTTCGTTAAACGCACGAATACGCGCACGACGTGCTTCTTTAAGGCTGGCGATTGCGTTAGCAGCTTGATCTGTATTCGCAAGGCTAATAACCGGGATCAAACGCATATCAGGACTGCAGATATTCAATGCTTGGTACACACGTCCATTGATTCCTACGGTATCAGACATCGGATAGTGCGCACGGCATTGAAATTGACCCATGACAACAAGCGAACGATCTGAGATACCAATCTGATAACGACCGTCTTCGCTGTAGGCGTAGCAGTTATTCCCACGAGCCATCCAGTTAGCCTGTGCTTGCGTGCTAACAAAAGCCAGGGTGGTGACGATAGCGAATACGATATTTTTGAACAGTTTCATGATAAAGATCCTTATTGAAATAAAATCGGTATAAAGGCCCCCATTTAGGGGGACCTGATTAGTTTGCACGTAAGAAATGACCCAGAACCGTTACGATTGGAAACAGCCCTGTAACAGTATCATCGCCCGAAAACATCATCATTGTTCCGTTAACGGTGATGAAACGGATGTCGGTTGCGGACCCATCGATAGCGACAAAACGCATCGAGTTCGGTGGAAGGTCCTCAACAACTTCCACGAGATACTCGCGATTTTCAAAGGCTTCTTTAACACGACGCATGAAACGAATCAATGTTCCTTCCGCGTCGGCTTCCAAATGACCTAAGATATCGCGATTATTACGAATAGCGAATACAGCCATTTTAAACATACTCATCTTGACATCCTCTTATATTGGATTGGTTGCTAATAATTCAAGGTGAAGCTGATTACTGCATTGCTTCACCTAAGTAATATAGCCGTGAAAATTAATGTATTAACCCATTCACGCTTTTGCTAAGTAGGGTTGGATCTCATTAATTCGTTTAACCACAACCTCAGGGAAAAGTTTGAGTATTTCATCAGGTGGTATCGTACCTTCTGTCCAACGATAGCGTTCAACCATCTCGATGCGTGGACTCCCTCCGACGTCAGCGATACGAAAGATGCAGGCGATGCCTAAATCGAAGCATACGCTGTATATATCTTCCACACCTCCTTTATCGGCAAGTATTTTCGCAAAATGCTCGTTATCAGGAAGAATGGCTAAATTACGGATACACCAAACATTATCCCCCATTTCTTCAAGTTTTGGGTAGGTTAAAGTGTGCCCGTATTGTGTTAACCATCGATGATTTTCGAGGTAGAAGTCCTTATCTCCGGGTCGATAACCCCGTAACACCGCCGTGTAGAAGAGATTGGGCATATCGAGCAGTTCTTGCACTGTCGGGCCGGTATGCTCCCAGAGACAGATTTGTTTACGGTCTATATCGTAATCTGTGACGTTACTCACCTCCCAACTTATCGTAAGTTCATCGGCAACATGCCAACCTAAAGCCTGTTCACCACCAAGCAGATTAACAATGGCTGTTATTTCATACTTGTCAAATACGCCTAAATTACGCGGTGGCTGCATTGTACGTAATGGCTCCCACAGCACACTGTAATCATAGAGCAAATGGCGACATAAACTTTTTGTTAGCGGTGTCTGTTCAGTGAACAGGGGAAGAATCACCGTATCCAATAACGGGCGTAACGGATGACCATCCGGTGGTAACGGGGCAGCCAGCCGACCTCCTTCTTTGGGGTAATCGAGACCAAACCCGTAACGCTCCGAAATGAGTGCAATCAGCACTTTTGCTACGCGGTTACGTAGCGTGCGATGGATATCATCACTGTAACTGAATTTCGGTTTATTACCGCAAACGAAGGTGAAGTATCTGGGCGTTAGCGCAGCCATCATCTTTCCCTCAATCTAAATAGTACGTGATGGATAGGTCTTTTCCATCGAATACGATATCCGTGCAATCGTGGATCGTCGGTAATACCATTTTTGCTGCTATTGGGACGTACGCCTGCAGTTCCATGAAGTTATTCATGCGGAACGCACGACGTACCATCAGCGGTGTTAGTGTAAACGTTACGCTGACGTTACCGCTTGGGAGCAGGTGCATTATCGCATGCCCGTGATCGCACCAGCAATGGTTTTCGATCCATCCGGTGTAAATCAGAATATCTTTATCTTCGTCGTAATAAGCAATGCCGGTCTGCTTTAAGTGGCTGGTAAATCGAGAGGCTTGCTCGTAGCCTGCACGCAACATTCGAGCAACCAGTCGAGTATTGTTAGCGATTCGATTCTGTTCGTTGGTTTTTGTGGTTTTGAAAATTTCGATACGTTCTGCTTTTGTAATTTGCATGGTTACTGTCCTATTGAATTGTGTTTAAATAATTGGATAAATGGGGTACCAAATAAAGGGCTATATGAATGTATTCGGTTCTCCTCCGATTCGTAATACTCGATAGGCCACGATATTGGTTTAGGTAGACGATCTAATGCTTGCAACACAGCGAGTTTAACATCATTACTTTCGATCGGATACGGAAGTACCGTCGACGAACAGAACACACGTGTTCGATGTAAATAAATGAGATGCTGCTGTAGCTTAGACAAACGCCTACGCTTGATTAAGAAACCGATTACGCGGCAATCGGGGTGATCGTAGTGATAGCGTGCGCTATCGAAATAAGCCCGTTCCCCTTTAGCAATGAGATACTTTATCGCTTGCATGAAAGAGTAACGGCGTAATTCTCCATCAGCCAACATAACACGAATCATTACTTAGGTTCCAGTGTTGGTCCGAACAACCAGAATGTCAGGCGCTGGTAAACCTGTTCGATGACTGCGGCTTCTGTTTGCTCTTCCAGTGCTTTCCCTTTCTTATGCTGTATTTCTGGCGGGATGTCGCCAGTGTAAACATACTCTGTTGAGAAGTCCCACGCCAACCGTTTACCGAAAGTGGGTAAGAACACCTCTTCGAATCGGAACGCTTTCGAATTCCAATGAAGCAGCTGATCGGATTCAACATGTAAAGCTTTATTACGTTTGCTTGGCATGTTTCCGAAATACTGAACGATAGCTGATTTCATAACCCGATCTGCGAAGTCTTTGGCTTCGGCCTCATCGAGGGGAGGCAGACGATGCGACAGATTCAGCTTGCGTTGTTCAACATCGATCTTACGCATCGCTTTAATCAAATCACTCGGAACGATTTTACCCTTATGTCCTTCCTGTCGGTGTACGAAACACCCCTGGAATAGCACGCAAAGTTCTTGAGGTGCGGTACTTTCCATTCGTCCGTAAGCAACGATCACCGATCGACGACGATCGATAACTTCGCGGATAAACCGCGGCTCAGTAATACTCACCACTGTCATTTAAAGCCCTCTTTATCTTTTTCCATTTCTCTTTACATAACCACTTAAGTCGTTGCCATCTTATCTTCCAGAGACTTCTTCGGTAAACCATGGATAACTCCTTCCGGGGTTAAGAACACACAGTCTGGATTCTGCGTTCGTGAACGGTCGGCTGGACTGTTCAACGAGAACAACAACGCAGAGATACCTTTTGTCCGATTTAACGTTGCGACGATCACATCAAGCTGCCGTAGCGCATCCGATACGGTTCGATGAGGAACGATTCGCGACTGTTTGAAGCTGGCTAACCGCCAAGTCTCGAACAAACAACGCAGTTTAAACACGTCGGACGGAATAGCTGTAGATCCCTGTTCGATAACCTCAACCCGATCAGCTTCAGGATAACCTACAGCAACCGCACTAAAGTGTCTTACCCCATTATGAAAATCATCGATAGACGCTTCAGCGTATTTACATACCGTACCAGAAACGACCATCACTTTTGCTAAACCGCGATAATTGATCGTTAACGGAATACGAAATACGCGTAAAGCATGTTCCGGATTTAATGAGACGTCATTCACTTTCGCAGATACCAGCGCACCTCGTTCATATCGAGCTTTGAACGGCAGCCCATTATAAACGGGATTGATCACAACGCCCCCTGGGGAGGCGTTAGCGTTAAGATGAGTGTTAAGCCAATCGGATACTTCCTGTCTGCTGGTTACGATTAACATAAAACGGTCCTCCATTTCTTTTCCTTCATTCATGACGCATATCTTCCAAATCATCCTTTTGTTTTGTAAATTCTGATTGCTTGCGATAAACCACCCATGCGTCGTATATACCGTTAAAAGTCAAATGACGCGCATTTAAGTTCACAGTGAATTCTTCCACAGAGGAGAAATCCGAACGAAGCATCGAATGGAAGGTGTCGTCTCCAGTGCAGCCTCCGTATCCTTCACCCTGATAGACCAAAAGCTGGTGGGGTTGGATACGTGTGGCAACCAATGCAGCTTGTGGTTTGTCGTAAGGCGGCCATGACAGTAGAATAACGTCGTACTGTGAAAGATCGATGTTTGTGTAGTCGGCTTGCTGGATATCATCAATAAACGGATGGGGATGTATTGCGGTGTCGTACGCGGTAACGTCCTCAACACCAAGTTTACGTAACACGTAAGTCAGGTAACCTGTCCCACAACCCAGGTCAGCGACACGTCGCCCGTAACAGATGTTCGCTAACTGGAGCGCGGTATCCATGGTTAACAACGACCATCCAACGTGCTGGGTATATTCTTCACGCACAATCCATTGTTGATGGTGCGTCATCGGTTCTAAGATAGCAGCAAGCTGCTGGTACGGCAACGGCATTTTGGTCTCGCCTTGCGTGAGTAATGCAATAACATCGTTCATTCTGTTTCCTTTTATCGGCATAAGCCCTCCCGGCATGGGAGGGTACAATTATTCATTTTCAATAACTTTAAGATTCGGTGTACCGAGCGTTTTCTTCACCAACGCTTCGGCAACACGTTTCTCGATGAAATCGGTCGCACTGCTTCCGTCTATCGTACGCATGTCACCACGGAAGTTATTGAAGACCATAAACAAGTCACAACCGTCGATAGGTATCGCAAGATCATAACTGACTTGTGATGCGGTGAAATGGACACCCACGACAACGGCGGGAACGAATTTAACCGCTGTGTTATCTCCTTCTTCTCCGGTTCCGAACGGAAGCTCAACACGATCGCCGATAGAGAACTGTGAGACATCATTAATCGCGTGAGTTAGTGCGATTCGTTGCATGTCGGCGATCTTTTCCTTATTCGCGTCGCAAGGTAGGTCCAAGACTTCTTCCAACGTGAAGAATTTACGATCGAACCAGCTCATGTTAAGCTCCTTTGTGTTTTACGGACGATGTTAACCAGGACGATCTTACCGTGAAACCCTCAGACTCGTAGAACGCCTGGGCTTCAGCGTTATCGGCACGAACATCCAGACCGATAGAATGACCACTGCACTGGTAAGCGATGTTGCGCGCTTCATTCATCAAGGCATGGCCGATCCCACGTCCGCGGTATTCGGGTTTTACAATAATCGATGTAACGTCATGAATGCCCATATGGCTCTCTGTATTCACTTCCAAGAGACCCACTGGTATCGAAGCGATAGCATCGATCATAACGACCAACATTGCAGTGTCTGGTAAACGCTTTTCTAATTCTAAAGCATCGTACTCGCGTTTTAAATCGGGGATATTCTCAAACATAAACGTGGTAGCCCATGCCTCTGATTCTACATCGTCGAGAATACGGTACAGCTCACGAATCTGTCGTTTATGCGGGTAAAGGTGTGGATCGGCAGCCGTTGAGGCGATAACGCAATAGAACGGTCGTTCATTAATAACTACTGTTTTGATGCTCATGCTAAAATTCCCTCATTACCTAACAGTCGATTACGATGACGTCGGTACATTTGACAAAGTGTTGTGATTTGATAATGTTTGTTGTAACGTACCTCGATACGTTTTTGCACCTCTTTCCATGGAAGTTTATCGTATTGCCGATAACGATGGATTTCATTTAACATACGAAGACGAGTAGGATCGGTGTTCTTTATCGTCGTGAGCTTCACACGTTGATATCCACGCTGTAGTCCCGATTCGGAATACGTGACGTCAAACTCATCTTGAATGATGGTAATGATCTCCCGCCACCGACGGTTCTCGCCGTCACGTAAATGGACAACCCGCGATAAGATATCGTTCCGATTACGATGACTCAGTTTAATGTTAAGCATTGAAGCAATCGCGCTAATTGCTCTCTGACTCCGTCCTAACGCTTCACCTATTTCTTTCGATGTCATGACGCCCGCGTTTCGGCGTATGAATGCGATTTCGGTTGTTGTGTATTCTTTACCTGCTGCCATTTCTTACCACGTGTGTTATAATAGTAACGCTGACAAAGATGTGTGTGATGATACTCCCGTTTGAACTCGACGCTGATAATGCGAGCAACTTCTCTCCAGTTAACTCCTTCATGCCGAAGTGCTGTAACACGGTCTGAAATTTTGCACCATTCATCTGGATCGTATCGTCGTAGCTTGAGTCGTCGTATTACGGAGGCGACACTCGCTCTCGATCGACCAAGATGATTTGACAGTTGTTTAACCGAGTATCTGTGGATATTGTCACGAATATAGGAAATCTCGTTGTCCGTATATGCCTCATTGGTTCTCGACGAAGGGAACAGCATATACAACTTATTCTTAATCGCGCTTTCTGTGCGTTGAAATACAGAAGCCAGCTCACTAACCGGTGGTCTGGGTATCTGGTCCGCGTAATTCTCGAGGCGTGAGAGTTCCTCATCTGTCCAGCGACGGTATTTGCGCACGGGCAACTCCTTTGTTTTTCGTGTAGTAACACCAACGTTGATACAACGCATGTTTATTCGTTGTAATCCCAAATTTAACAACAACGTCGTATGTGATAACATTCCAATTTTGGGTAACGTTAAGTCGTTCCGCGATAAACGCGATAATCGTTTCCCGTTCTTGCTTGGTGAGCGCACGACGAATTCCATTAAGCCGTATAAACTGACGAACCGAGTCATACGAACGGTTTAAATCGTACGCAATCTCACGCAGCGATTTTTGTTTGATTACCGACTTGATGTACGCGCGTTCTTCTTCCGTATACGGTCGATGCTTTTGGCGTTGACGTATTCCCAAACGTCCCAGACGCGCGTCGATGCTGGCGCGTGTTCGTCCTGTCCGTTGTGCGATTTCATCAATCGTCATCGATGTGTTTAAGTACAGATGCGTGACGTCTTTCAGCTCGTCGTCACGCCACGGTTGAGATCGTCCCATCTTGTATCCCTCTTTTCTTTCTATGATGCCACCAACGCTGATAGACAGCCTGCTTCGTACGTGTTATACCGAAATGCGCATTAACCCGTTCAGCAATGTGGTGCCAATCCTGTGTTTCCTCTAACAATGTATCAACGAAGGCTATGAAGATCTTAGTATCATCCTCGCTTAACCGCTTGAAACCATGACGGTGTGCTATCGTTTTAATACTGTTTGGATCCCTGTTTAAATCGCGTGCGAGCTGTTTATAACTTTTGTGTTTGCAGTGTGCTCTGATATATTCCAACTCATCGACACTGAAACGTTTATGCGGTTTACGACGTTCAACATTTAAGTATATCAACCTCGATTTAATTGCACCGTACGTTGTTTCCATGATTTCTGCGATTTCACGGATTTTTAATTTCGGATGACGATAGTACAATTCCAGCAACTGTTCATCATCCTTACGATTCCATCGTCGTACTGGAGGTTTCACAACGAGATTTCTCCTATTCTACGCGTTTTAATGCTTGAGTGTAGTAGAGGCTATGAACACCGCTTAACGTGTAATGGGTGTTAAATTCGTTATTGATGATATTCTGTATTCTCTTCCAGGTGTTATTCTCTTTTCTAAGGGTGTGTATTCGATAATAAATCATCTCTCGACGTTGCGCTTTGCATGCAACAATGCCATAACGGTAGCAGAGTTTAGCGATTGCGTCCACGCTACGGTTGAACATCGCTGCAGCTTCTTTTACGCTATGTGTCTTAAGATAATCGGCTAACATCACACGTTCTTCGAAACAACAATAGCGATGACGCGACGTGAGTTTCCAGCGCTTGCGATTACGGTTAATTCGACCTTGAACAGAGCCTTCTGTTCGGTCAAGCCGTGCCGCAATCTCTTGCATCGGGATACCGTTTCGGTACAGGGTAATCAATATCGCGTCTTCTTCGGGTGTCCAGTCCTTGACCATAGCGCCACCCCATCAACGTCTTACTTTAAGCGATATCTTGTTTCGAAAACAATAACACCGGATGGCGTGTACGCTACGATTCATTATTTCAGCGATTTCATTTAGGCTATGCTTCTTTGCAAGCATAGCAACCCGAGTTCTTTCTTCTGGTGTGTAAACTCCCCCACGAGGAGGTAGGTCACCTCGTCGTTTCCTCAACTTGAGGTAACGTGCGCGAATAGAACACGGTGTCCGATCCATGCAACGCGCTATTTCTTTATAGCTCGCTTTTGGTGATGTGCTAAGAATAAGTAGCAATGCTTCATCTTCTTTATCCGTCCAACGTTTACCCATCTTTTCTATTCTCCTTAACTTTATCAATCATCGAAATCAACAGGTTGATACTTTCTTCTTCGTTATCTGTCGCATCCCAGTCTCGGATAACGGGAATCCCCAACGCTTCAGCTTTTGCGAGTTTACTGCCGAGATTACTTCCACAGATAACAACCGTCGTGTTTTTACTCACACCGCTTGTAATCGTGCCTCCCATGTTCGCTAAACGTGCGGCAAGCCGATTTCTATCGATGCCATTGAAACTTCCCGTGATAACGACCCGTGTATCTAATAACGGTAACTGATTCGTATCACGTTCCTTAACTGGAGCTGGCGTTACACCGACATCGTACAACAGATCGAAGATATATCCACGATTTGCTTTATCGTAGATGTACGTTAAGATCTGATCGGCTGTGATCTCACCGATACCTTCAACGGCAAGTAAGCTTTCTTTATCAGCAGCTAAAAAGCTATCTACCGTCTTAAATGCGTTAGCAAGATCGCGTGCCGTGCTTTTACCCACTGTAAGAATACCTAACCCGTAAATGAAACGTGCTAACGTGGTCTCTTTGGATTTCTGAATAGCATCGATCACCTTGAAGGCGCTGTAATCCGTAAACCCATCCAGTTGGCTAACCTGCTCACGAGTTAACAGATAGAGGTCAACCGCTGATTGCACCAACCCACAGTTGTAGACCTGTTCCAGGAAGCGTTCACCGACACCTTCGATATCCATGACATCACGACTCACCCAGTGAATCAGTCGTCCTACCGCTTGATCTGGACATGATGCGGTTGCAGGGCAACGCCAACGTGCCTCATCTTCCTTTTTCGTTAACGCGGTACCACAGGTCGGACAACACGTCGGGAAAATGATTTCTTTTCTTTCATCACCAGGGCGCACACTCACGATTTGAGGAATCACATCACCAGCGCGACGAATAACAACATCGTCACCAATGCGCACACCTAACCGTTTTATTTCGGCTTCGTTATGTAACGTGATGTTGCTTATCGTTGTACCTCCGACGAACACAGGTTCAACGCGAGCCACAGGTGTGATGCTTCCGGTTCGACCGACTCGAAAATCAACGCCAAGCAAACGGGTGGCTTTTTCTTGCGCTGGGAATTTCCACGCACGTGCCCAACGCGGTGCACGAGACGTTGCGCCGAGCTTCTCCTGCATTGCAACATCATTCAGTTTTATCACCATACCGTCGATATCAAACGTGCGATGCTCGCGTCCTGTAAGCATATCACGATACGCTGTGATGACCGCTTCTGTCCCCACGGCGGTATGGGACTCATTATACAGACCTAATCCTAACGCGGCGACAACCCCCATTTTTGATCCCTGTGTCGCAAACATGTAAGCGTCTTCACCATCCATGAAAACATCGTAAGGACAGAACAACAAACGGCATTTTGCAACGGTTTGTGGGTCCAAACGTCGCAACGTACCTGACGCAGCATTACGTGGATTCACATACGGCTTTTCATTGTTTGCAATCAGTTCTCTGTTCAAGAATTCAAAGACGTAGTGCGGCATCAACACTTCACCACGAACTTCGATTTTCTGCGGTGTTAGTGTCCCCATCTTCAATTGCGGTAAGACGCCCATTACCGTACGGATATTCGACGTAACATCTTCACCTTGAACGCCGTCGCCGCGAGTTACCGCACGTTGCAACAAACCGCCCTCGTAATGAATCGCGATCGCTAACCCATCGTATTTGGGTTCGATCAAGTATTCGAGTGTGTCTTCTGCGACCCCTAAGGTTTTTGCAATGGACTCCGTCCAATTCCGCAACTCTTCTTCACTGAACAGGTTATCCAAAGACATCATCGGAGACGGATGCTTCACGGTCTCAAAACCATCAACCGGTGTACCTACACGACGGGTTGGGCTGTTAGGTGAAACCTGATCGGGATGCTGTGCTTCGTATTCCCGAATCGTTTTCACCAGGTTATCGTATTCTTCATCGGTGTATTTCGGTTCCGCTTTAACATGGTAATAGTAATCAGCTTCAAGGATCGTATCGATCAGTTTCAGATAGTCTGCTGTGGTGGTGATTTTCATTTACGTTTACCTTTGTTTCTCTGACGTTCTTCTCGACGAGCGAGTGCCTCACGACGACGTTTCTGTCGAACTTCTTCGGGCAACCGACGTTCGAACCAATAGAACGGCCAGAAAATCGACCCGAGGACGATAAAAGGGAATGCTCCCATCATTGCAATGCAATGTGCTGGAAGCGTATAGGTTGGGGATTTGATACCGTGCTTATGTAACCCGATGATCACTGTAACCGTTTCAATTAGCCAGCCAGATAAATACAGGCAGCCGAGCATCTGTAGAATCATGTTGTCGTTTCCTCCATACGAAACCAAAAAATTGTCAAAATGTACATCAGCATAACGCCCGTGCCCGCCCGCGATGGGAGGGACACAGGCAATACGCTTTTATTTCGTCAAGACTTCACGACGCATTCGACTTCGTCGTTCATATAGGTTTCGTATAACGACAGCACTTCCTTCATTTTAATTTCAGGTAACGCGACGGAACGAATCGCTTTCAGGATATTCCGTGTTTGATGGTGTTTAACCTTCGCTTCACGGGATTTACAGAATTGACGGATACAGGTATTAACCTTACCCCCTTCAGCACGTTCGAGGGCGACATGCAGTTTCAGGTCCAGTAATACTTCCGTGAGTTCCTGGGTGGCAGGATCGTTACGAATAAGCCGCACCGTCCGTTCATCCGGATTCAGCATCTCGAGGAACTGAAGCTTGATCTGTTCAGGTACGGGTTTCGTGTTCATCATGATGGCATCAAGCTGTTCCTTAACACCCGGCTCATTAAACACGTAACGTTCGATGTTTACGACGTGTGCTTTTCCTGACTCACCATAAACCGCCATCGCACGATAGTCATCAAACAGCACGGCATACAACAAATCCTGTTCCGGTCCGATGGTACCATCGATGAGCTTCGGCGCATGCTTCTTTAAGAAGCCGTAGCGAACAGCTTCATCCGGCATGAGCGTCCACGCATTAACAGGTTGCTTTACGAGTTCCATGTAACACCTCATCAAGATTATCACTTACACCTGGCGGTACCACGATACCGGTACGAATCACAGCAGCAACTTCCTGCATGCCTTTACCCTTCAACGCGCAGGTTTCATACACCACATTACGTCGAGTCGTCAATCCAACAAATTTACATACAACCATGTTGTTTTCTGAAAGATAAGCGGTGTCGAGTTCACCGTGCAACAATTCTTTTTCTTTGGTATCAATGCCTAATAACGCAATTTGATAAGCAGAAAGTTTCCAATAGCGCATGTTATCACCCAAACTGTTAAGAAGCATCCTGTTTAATGTCGATGACTATTTCCGTTCGAACCGGATTGGTCAGTACGGCCCGCATGCGTTCAAGCATCGCTGAGTTATCCGTAACCACCACATCGGCGTAACACAATGGATGGCTTTCGAACGCTTCAGTGTCGCTTACTAACAGAACACCCATCACATTTACGTATTGCGGTATACGACCACGAATGCGCTGCCACAGGTCATGGGTAAGGTCTTCGTTTTCTAATGCGACCACGATGACTGGGCTGATATTTACCGGGAAACGCGGATGCACCGTGCGGCGAAAGGTTACCCAGCTTTCGACGTGGGATAATGCAAGTTCGAGAGAACAGCACTTTGGAGAAATCTGTATGTTTATTTGCTGAATCAATGAAAGGGGGTTTTGTACAGTCGCTTCAGCCATTTACTTTTTCCTGAAAATTAATGTTGGTAAGCCGTTTCTTACAGCATAATACAACACTAAGAGGTTAATCTTGCCTGCGGATACCGTAAGCATTTTACGACGACGTGGTAAACTAACCGGTACGGTAGATGCCATCGTTGCGCTGTTCTTGAACGTTTGGGAATAACGTCGCAGCGACGCTTCACCTAACAATGGAAGGAACAGATCCTCGGTAAGAATATCATCGCAGATATACGTAATCGCAAGTAACGGCGGATTCCACTCGTTCAGGAACTCGAAAATCTCGTTTGCGATACCCAGCGCGTTATTGGGAAGCGGAACCTCACGAACGTATTTCTGATTGCCTTTATCCAGCAGGATTCTTGACATACAGTAATCGTGGATTATACCCGCAACATCATCCGCTGTTTCTGCGTTCTGCATCAACGCCTGTGCTTCTTCCCAGGTCAGCTGACGTTTTGTTTCGTAGTAGGTTGGTTTCAAAACCGCGTAAAAATCGTGGATTAAGCGACCAACATCCCCACGGGTTTTCTCTGCCAACGCGATCGCGTACGCTTTCTTCTCCGCATCCGTTAAGATCTGATTACGCCACAGTTCGTATTCGTCTAACAGCTCGGTGTATTTGGCTGTCCATTCAGAGGAAAGATAATAACCAATACTGTCAATCAATGCGTGCGTTAAAACACCCAGACGCTCGCGTCTTGGATCGACCGACGGCTCATAGACAAAAGGTAGCTTCGGTTTTTCAAAGCCGCTGGCTACGACGGTATCTGAAAAAGCGTTAGCGAAAACACCCATCGGTTTCCATGACGTAAGGAGATCCTGATATAGCATTGGATGAACGTTATTAATCGCTGTGAGTTTATCATCGAAAAGACTCACGCTTGGGTGTTCGGCATTCGCAAGCTCAAAATAAATTCTTTCGAGCAACGCCTTTACCGCATCGCGTGTCTTATCGATTGGGCCAACAGAAGCCATGTAAATTATCCTCGTTAAAAAGTACCCATGATCGATAGGGCAATATGGTCTTTGTTCGCACGCGCTTGTAACGACATATCAAGACCGCTTTTCTTAATATGCCAACGTGCCACCAGTTCCGGTTGGTCAACGGAATACAGCCCTTCTCGATGTTGATTCAACCATTTAGCAATTGGATGCAATTTATCAGGATCGACCACACCCAATTCCAACCCACCGGGTGTTAATGGTTTAGAATAAAAGTCAAGTGCGTTCCGTAAAAAGTCATCCTCGATGCTCATCGTAGCATACCTACCATGCCAATTACGGCAAACAGTACGCCGACGGCGCTATACGCAAGCAGCGCTTTAGCAACCCAAGATTTTATTTCCGTATACTCTTCATTATTCACCATGTCTCACCTCGTTCGGTTATTGTCTGATCTCATACCTTTACTTAAGCGTATCCCCCGTCATTAAGACGGGGTGTTTATCACCAGAGACGATTACCTTCCTCGTCCCACCAAGCAATCGCTCGTGTCGACTCGAATGTGTTAGGGCGTAATGTCATACCCTTGCGGTCAACGATTAACCGCAACTCAGTACCGAACCACTCAATCGAGATAAACAAACCCTTCCGAATGATTGCTTGATAACCTGATAGCCGCTCAAAGAGTCGTTGAAAGAGCTCATCATGTTCGCACGACGTTAACGCTTCTGAATAACACCGCATCGATTTTGCATCGCTAGGTAAACGTGTTTTACAATCCCACCATAACACAGCGTACATCAGTGCGGCATTACGCAATCGTAACGATTGAACTGGTGTTAGCTGCCGTCCTTCAACATCATCGATAATAACATACATCGCATCTTATTCCGCGCTTGTTTCCTTAACATGGACACATTCCGCATCGATAATCACACCGGTACAACGATGGGTCTCGTGGGTAGAATCAAATCCGCTGTTGAACAACATGGCGAACGTGTTATTATCCATACGAGCAAAGGTCTCCGCGATACGATCGGGATGAAAATCGGTGCGGTTGATGGTCGATTTCACAAAAACTCCTATAAACAATTTAATTATTGGTATTAAGATTAAAGCAGGATCTGCGGACAGCAGCATGATTCGTAACCACCTTCATGTGGTAACGTATTGCTGGTGTCAGGCCAAACAAGCTGGATACCTGCAACTTTTTTACCATAACGAGCGAAAGCCGCTATCGCATACACTTCGTTGAAGGATTCAATATCCTCAATTTCGCGCACGTCAAGACGCAAGGTTTCACCCGTACCCTTCAAAGTCAGATTGCCATCGAACGCGCCTAACGGGATGGTCTTTGCCTTCACCATGAAGTTACCCAGTTTGTTGATGGCTGAACCGAGGGCAGGGCAGTAACCGGATACGAAGATTTCCGGCATTCCGTGTTCGGTTAGACCAACAGTATACATATAGCCAGGCTCGTCGCTTCCCTCATCAGGAGCGACACTGATAATAGCCCATTGCTTTTTCTCGATATATTCTTCGATAAAATCGTCCAGTTTTGAAAAATTGTTTTCATTAAGTTTAACTGTGTTACTCATGTTCTTTATCCTTTAATGCGTTTTCTAACCAGCGGACATAACTTTCACGATAAAGGTGAATATGTCTTTTACCGTCGCGAAAGTTAGGGTCAATAAGATGAATCGCAGCATGGGTTGAGGTCGTCGCATGCTGTAAATGTTTTCGTGTTAATCGTCCAAGTTTTACCCAACGTTGAATATACCGTGCGTCTGCCGCTAAACAGGTACGTTCATCGATGAAAGGTACCAATACCTGAACGATACTACCGTAATACACCATCGAACTGTTGAACATCTGCGTCTCCGTGCAAATGGATGGGGCGGATTAGTGAAGAATTACCGTTTGCGATCCGTTCTCGTATTCGGTAAGTAACTCGTCATACCGACGATCGACTACCTTGATTGCATTATCGATCTCTGTCGTGTCTGATACAACAGATCGTTTCGCTTCCAGTCGATACACTAACGCATCACGCATACCCTCGGCCGCAGCGAGTTCACAGGTTGCTTGATGTTTATTATCCGAAAAGACGAAGAATGGTTTGTTCTCTTCATCAGCCAAGAAGTAGTTACGAATCTCAACTAACCTTTCATCTGGAACCAGTTCACAATTGTTTTCGTTCATTTTCATCATCTCTCTTAAAGTTTTAACGTGTTGACGCCGTTTATAAAGGCATTGATTTCATTGTCGATATTACCAGTTTGCTCGATAATCTTCTCCACCATCAATCTTGGTTTGTTATAAGCAATACTTACAGCATCGGGACCATTTCCGTACATGCTCGCCACGTAAATTCGAAGTTCTTTTAAACGATCAAGTAACAACTGCGCGATTTCCAGAACTTCTTCTGTAGCGGTCTGTACGTTGCATTCGCGTAACTTGTGCTCTAACAGCGAAGTCGCAGCATCGAGCATGGATGTGTATTTACGATAGTTATAAATATCAATTATAGCTGTCTGATTCATATACACGTTATTTATTTATCGGGGTCTGGAAAATAGTAAAATCGCCAATGCAACATAGAGATCGCATTTCTTATTCGATTCGCACGAACACGGCGTCCGAGAAAGGATTTGTAGCAAGAATCGCAATCCATAAACAACTCATGGCTCGATTTCATCAGAACCACGATGTCTCTTATATACGAATTGCAGTATTCGATAAACGGGTCTGTATCGTACGTATATTTCCTCGCACTACCTATCCCCAACTCTCTATTTAACTCACGACAATTTATCATAAGCTTCACATAACGGATAAGCCGAACGAAGTCACGTAAATTACGATTAAACCAATATCGATACCAAAATGGCTGTATACTCCGAACAGTTCTATTTAACTTCATTGATACCTTCTATTAGTTGTACAGCAACTTCTTTTTCGGTGCTATAAAAGAACTTGCGGTGGAACTGAACAAGAAGCTTTTCGAATTTACATTGAACGATCTTTTTGCGTTCGATATGACCCAGGGAGAGCAAAGCACCCATGCAACGTACCGCTTGTTCGAGAACCTGTTTCGCGGTATCGTGATCGTCCGGTAACGGTAAATCTTCCTCGTCATCTTTAGCGATAAGACGTCTAATGATGTTATCGATACGTATCTCATCACCGTTAATAAAAGCCCCCTTCTCCCAGTCATCGAATCGTTGATGGATTCGACGTTGTAAGTTGGCCCTGTCTTCCGTTAACTCTTTCAACTGTTTTTCTAAGTTGAATACAGTACGGCGATCTGTTTCAGTGAATCTTTCCGATTCTTTGTACCACCAATCATTACGCGCTTGTAAGTCATTAATGCGAGAAATCGTCCGACGGCACTCGTTAACAAACGCATCGCCGTTCGATAGCTCCGTGCCGAAATAGCATTTGTATTTATAACGCATAACACGGATTAAACGTTTCGCTAGAAAACCTTGTTTCTCCAGTTTCTTCTTCAGTTGGGTGTATTTCTCTTCTTTTGTTTCCGCGATATCTTTCATGCCATATTCTCCGTTATATGCTTTAAACTGTTGCGTATGCTTTTCAATCGATGGTTAAATCCGGAACGGTAACATTTCCGTACAACCCATGGCGCTCGCGCTTTATTCGCCTGATGAAGCTGTTCATTCACCTGCGACGCTATACGTAAACGCTCTAATAAAGACCTCAACCGAACGACAACCAACGGCTGTTCTCTCACCTTCTCTAGTTTGAGTAAAGAGTCAATATGAAACTTTATATCGATAACCTGATTCCTGTTTTTGCGGTACTGATGAATATACCAGCATCGACGAAAATAAGTGATGCTAAGCATAGGGTAGATCCTCTTCAACGCTATCTCCAACAATACATCGGATTAGGTGCTTTATGGCATTTATAAATACCTACTTTCTTCTGTCTGCCTTTACCTGGGCCTCGTTTAACGCGTTTGCTATAAACACGATCCAAATATCGAGTGGCGATAAATCGGGATGAATACATCGGGTCGATATATTCTAGCATACCTGCTTCTGTTTCTTCGAGACATTGCATGCGTAACCTCTCTTTCCTCTAAAAAGTCAGTCCAACATAAGCCACGGCATCGCTTTCGCGATAGAATCCACCGCAGCATTTGCGATCCTCCGTTCAGTCGTTGGTACCACATGCGCCACGAACCGTTTCCCTTTATTGCAACCTTTCTTGTGTTTTCCTTTGACTAAACGAACACCAATCATGTCGTTGATAACATGATTTAGTATATGGCGCTGTAGAGAATTAATCATCACTTTTACTCCAGGCAGAGAAGATTCTCGGTTTTAGTTCTATCTGTCCGCATATCCAGGTGTATCTCCATTTACCTTTACGGGGACCTTTCTTATTTTTAACACCTATCAGAATACGATAGGGATATGACCAAACCATTCTAAACTCCTAAAATAAATCTCGATATTCTTAATGCAATTGCTTCTTAAAACCTAATTTAAGAAGCGTCATTCTCTTGTCGATGGTATCTAATGCTTCCAGCAAGGATTCACGCTGCTCCTTTGTAAGCATATCGACGCGTAGACGTTCGTTAATTTCCGCTTTAAGCTGTATAGGAAGGGTTTGTGTAAGTATGCTATCAGCCTCCATCTCGTAACTATTTTTCGGTGTGGGTAATGCTTCAGTAACACCAGTGAGATAAAAACCGATAGTGGTTACTCGCTCATCCATTGCTTCTAACAGTTCAGAACTTACTTCATCCACGATAGTCCTCCGTATTAGGGTGGGCGTACCCACCCTCAGTTGTTAATTTACACCGCCACCTTAGCCTTGATGGCAGGGTGCGATTGATATCCGACGAACACAAAGTCTTCGTAGCGGTAATCCGTAATACTTTCCGGTTTACGTACGATTGTTAGCTTCGGTAATGGGTACGGCTCACGGCTGAGCTGCTCTTTAACCTGTTCGAAGTGGTTGTGATAGATGTGGCAATCTCCACCCGTCCACACGAACTCACCAACGTCCATATTCAGCTGTTGGGCAAGCATGTGTGTTAACAACGAATATGAGGTGATGTTGAACGGTGTTCCAAGCAGTACGTCCTGCGATCTTGCTAGCAGCATACACGACAAGGCACGTGTTGGTACGTTATGCGCGTTCAACCAAAGTTCCGTTTCACTATGTCGTACATCATCCGTAACCCACTGGGTTCTTAATACGTCGTTGCGTTGAACATAATCAACGCGTTCATCGACTGTGAGTTCGTGGGTATAGAACTGATAGAAACTGTGGCATGCGGGAAGCGCCATATCGTCTAAATCGCCTACGTTCCACGCGCTAACGATGATTCGTCGAGAATCAGGATCTTCTTTAAGCTGACGCATCACGTTTGCAATCTGATCGTGATGTCTAACATACACGAGGTGTTTTAGCATACCGTCATTAAGAATGCCGCAATACTCATAGCCGCGTTGCATCAACTCACGAGTACGTTCTGTATCGTGCGGAACAACCACTTTGTAGTCAATCCATTCCCGCCACTGTCTACCGTAAATCGGTCCTAGATTCCCTTCTTCGTCAGCCCACTCATTCCAGATACGAACACCGTTATCTTGAAGATAAGCAACGTTTGTATCACCATTAAGAAACCAGAGCAGTTCGTGGATAACGCTCTTAAGGTGAATCTTCTTGGTGGTTACCAGAGGGAATCCTTTCTTCAAGTCAAAACGCATTTGACGCCCGAATACGGAACGGGTCCCGGTGCCTGTACGATCGGCTTTATCGCGACCGTTATCCATGATGTCTTGCAAAAGGTCCAAATACTGTTTCATTTTAATCCTCTAAGTGTTTCGAGTAGTTCCTGAAATTTATAACGATATTTAGGATCGCTTAACGTGTAGCAGCAACCATGTAACACGTTATACGCGTAATCAACTTGTAAACCACGAACCTTCGGATCTGACGAAAGATTCAATTGTACATCATCAAAAATCCACGCTTCAACGTTCCTCTTGTGTTCCTTCGTTAACATCGTTTTTCACCTCGTCGTAAAAGTAAATAGAGTTTTGTCGAGACGCCCTAATTACTTACAACGTTGGTTATCCTCAGTAACAGTTATAATGGGTTCCAAGCCGCTCCGGTTTTCTCAGAAGACTATCTTTAAGCGGTACGACGTCGATATCAACGTTTTCTGAATAATAACCATTAGAACTACCATACCAACGAATAACAACACATCCTTTTACTGTACGAATATGGTAAAATGTCCATCGCGTACGTTTGCAAAAGTCGTCATCCTCGTCTCTTTCCTCGGTTCTTTCTTCAGCGCTAAGTATCTTCTCACCAATAATGTCGTTAAGATCGCCATCGATGTCTTCAAGGTACACTTTTTCACAGCAATCTTGCTTATGACAGAATTCAACAACGTTCCCATCGCCCCGATAGAAAAGAAGGGCAATGCTGTATTGTAGCTGTTCGGCCGTTAAGTCTGTCGCGCAATGCAAACTTTGATCTTCGGTTATCACCAAGACATTGTTGATTACATGTCCGGCAAGCGCTCCGATCTTATTTACCGTGATAATCGGACGAACCGGTTCAGGTTGAACGATAGGGATACGAACACAGCCAATTAAAGCCATCCGTCCTTTCTTTGGTCTAACCGCAAGATAAGGTGATTTTCTTGGGTGGTTATGTAGTCGTATTTCTACTTCGTTGAATTTAATCCCGTATATACCCAAAAACCGATCGAACAGTTTATGAAATTCCTCGGTTGCCTCTTGCAGTGTGATGTTATTTACTGTGAGTTTATGTCCCCTGAACACCCGGGTTAAATCGATAACATCCAGTGTTTTGAAATGTATTTCCGTAAGGGGATGATCGGTGTTTTCCAGGTAAGTAATTGTTCTTTGAACCACGATTTTAGGTGGTGTGCCTTTAAAACGTTTCAGGTATTTAACGCGATAGCGTGTATGATCTGATGTTAACATTTTAATCTCCTCTCCCGACTTCAGATAATTCTTAAAATCCGTTAGTTTTGATAGATAGGGTAAGACGGCATAAAAGCCTCCCGTAATGGGAGGCTTCACTAATCAGCTTATTTCACAAGAACAGCGAATTCGAGAACATGAATAGCTTCATCGTCCATCGGATTTGTCGTGGTATAACCAACGAAGCAATAGCCCATATCCGCGATAAACTCGCTAAGTTTATCGATGACTGATGCCCCGATACGATCGTCAACAGACAGGCGACACTTACGGGTTATGTTTTGCCCGCGAGGAACGCCAGCTAACACGGATAGGAAATGTACGATCCGGTTATTGGTTGTGAACTGCACGTAATCATCGTAGTGCTTAAGGTCTTTCATCGCAGACTCTACCGTCATACGGCGACCAGGTGACACATACTCAGAATAAGAATAAGCTGCAATCGTGCGGCGGTCTTCAGTGAGGTAAGTATTCCCATCAGGATAATAACTCTCGACTGTTCCGTCTTCATAGGTGACGGTCACAACAGGTGCGCCGTACTCGTCGCGACCGAAATCAATTTTACATTTATCCGAAAGCGGTAGAACCGTACAAGGCTTTGCATTGTTCTCATCGGGGAGATCGTAACCACTCATCATTTTCAAAAAGATAGACATAATAGAACCTCATGATAATAGATAATAGAAATGATAGATAGTACAACAAATTGAGGGGGTATTATCCCACCCCCTCGTAGGGATTACTACTTAACGATCACGATGATTTTGCCGCCCGCACCGGCGTAATACGCCGTTAACTTACCAGTAAACAACTCTTGTAAAAGACGATTTACGTGGCTAACAAAGTTAGGATTGTCCGATTTTACAAACTCGATGTGACGCGTTTGTTTTACATCACGATCAATTAAGCGTATTTCCAACAACGCGTGGATAAGGTTATCGTCAAGTTCACCATTTGCATCCAGCACATTCCCATACGTCGTAGCACGGGCGTCTGCATACATACGGTCAACATCATCCTTCCCAAAACCACAGGAATAGGCATACGTTGCGATGGTGTTACCATTATCCATCACATAAACGTTACCGCCAGGGTAATCGATAAATCGTTGGGATTTATCGCCATGAGCGACGAACTCCAACGTCGGTTTACCCATCGAATTACGGTTGAATTCAATTGTGGTCAAGCGATCTGGCACCACATGTAACGTGAACGGTTTTGCATTGTTACGATCGCTAGTATCGCAGTTGCCCATTACTTTTACAATAACACTCATGTTTTATTCCTTAGTAGTCCTAGTAGTAGTATTGAGGAATTTCACCTCATTAGATAGTCTATTTTGGTAATGTTTTACTGAAACAAGACATTAAATTCGACGAGATACCCATCGGATCTATCACCACGATATCTGTTGCAGAAAACACCGAATTTCATCAAGAACACACATAACTCTTCGGCTTTGTACAGCGGAATACGATTTTCGTCGAGCAGAGGGCACTTATGGCTAACCCGCTCTGACGAATCAACGCAACACAAATAAAGAAGGAACCGAACAATAGCTCGGTTCTTAGTGAAGCTCTCGAATTCACCCGCAGTTCTGAACTCATCGAGGAGCTTTGTCGTTTTCTTCAATCGTTCACGATCGAGCATGTTAACCTCAATACGAACATAACCCTCCTCCTTCCCTGCTGGGTTGGAGGAGGGAATATGCTGTTATTCTGTTTTCGGTGTTGAACCGTTCTTCTTGAAGTCGGATTCGTATTTCACGTTAGAATCGAGAACCTCACGAACGGTTTTATCTGTACAACCACGGGCGATGTATGCATTAAGATCGTCGCGTAATTTACGCATCGTTGTTTTATCCGCATCAGAAATATCCGACTTGGTAAGACGGAATGCAATTGCATCACGAACTTTATTCAGCGTTGCTGGATTATTACGCTGCTCTGCAAATACCGCTTTGATGAATGTACCGCTATCTTTCGAAGCGATGGCTGCATCAAGAATTTCAATATGCTTTTCAGACATCTTCTTTCCTTTAATAAACGATCATCGTCATATTCATTGCGCAGGATGCTATCACTTCAAAAGCTTAGACACCGCCATGCTTCGCGCCATCGCAACGTCATACGCATCCATGATCGCGTCACCGATAGCGGTATGACGGATCAACGGAATACCCATATCTGGATACTCTTTGGTACCTAAGATGGATACCGGTTTGTCTTGATATGCGGCAATCATCGAACGGATATCCTGAACCTGGTTATAACGACAAACTGGCTTAAAGCCTGCTTTACGGAACCAATGCTCTAATTGCGGCCAATCTGTTTCACCGCGAGCAAGATAATAGAAGGTATCCTTACCGTAATATTCGGTCATTTCATCACGGATATTGTTAACAAACGCATTCACTGTGGTAATGGCTTCTTTATAGTCCATCACTCCGTCATGCTGAAAACAATAGTCGCGTGCTTCCTTCGGTGCTTTGGTTTGCCACCATTCTACCGTGGACTTACTAATATCACCGCCATCAGCGATTTGACCATAAACGTCAGGGAAGATATCTATACGTGGGCCGTTAATAACAGATTCTGGATTAGCTAGATCAAAGAACAAGATGCCGATTTCCAGCAGTACCCCGTTCTTTTCCAGACTGAGATTCTCCACATCCAGGCAAAACGCAGGTTTCTCTACCGCTGAAAAATCAAAATATCCTTCGAAACGTGGCGTTGGTTCAGCAGCGAGAAACGTCTCATGGACGAACTGAGAGAATGTCTTATTCTCTGCTACTAAGTCAATGCCCAATTTACTTAGCAGTGGTATAAGCGCACGGTCGTTCTGCTCTATTATCACCAACTCTTGGTTTTTGATATAACGACCAATTGAGTAAAAAAGATGAACGATATCTAACGGTTTATACGGAGCCCCAAATGTTGTTCCCTGGAACGACTGAGCTAGCGCCTTATGCGTTTCTTCGCGATGATTCATCAGTTGGAAAATAGCGCAACGCAGATAATGTCGTAATGTTATCTCGTGAAGATGCGACGTATCTTCTTGAAATAACGTCATGAAACCGTGATATGTATAATACTCGCCTCTTTTAATTTCTTCGTGGAGTTCTTTGTTCCCCTTTATTTCTTCTGGTGTTATCGGGTCGATCTGATCACGGATAATGTTGAGTAGATCATCGCCGTGTACCTTAAACAGTTTTTCAACGTCAAGATTAGGTAATGTCGCAATCGCCGCGTACATTAATGTTTCTGCGGGATTAAGTTCTTTATTGTCGATTGTGATGGTTAAAGCCATTTTATTATACCTCATCGAAATCAAATTAGTTCAGTTCTGGTTTATCATTCCGGTCTATCAGCAGTCAGACCAAGTCCAGTCAGCATCACGTAGTCGTACCAAGCTTTTACTTTTGCTTTCGCCTCATCTAAACTATCTGCGTTGATGTGCGAAAACTCATCGTTGACTGGGAAAGGTAAATCGCAGTCGTAGCTTGTATAATCCTTCCAACCTTTCCACTCGATAGTTAGAGAACCAAAAACGGTCTCAGCGACAACGTGGTTATAGCGACAGTTTTCACATGGTGCGCGCTCTTCCGACCAAACAAGCTCGCGTTGTGCTAAAAGTTGTTGTACGACCGATAACGGCTGCTCTTCATTAAGTTCGATACTGTCTATCATCGCATACCCTCCTTTTCCTTATCGTAATCGCTGCAAATATTGACAAACGCCGTATTATCAGACAGCGTGGCGACCATCTGACGGATTGCGTCCAACGGTTCAAGTTTAGGATTGATTGATTCACCGGTCAACGCACTTATTGCTCGTGTGATCTCAACCAAATCGACGTTCGGGTCATTATCATCGATGATGAGCAGACTCTTCGCCGGTTTCTGACGACGTTTGATAATTAACAAATACGTGATGAGGTTCTCACGCCAAGCGTCAGAATCCAGATTGCGTATTACGGTTAACGCACGACGCTCTTCCGCCCACGATGGTTTCTCACGGATAACAGGCATGTAAGATAACTGCTCAGCAAGCCCTTTCAAACTAACACGGTTGGTGCCACCGGGATGCTCACTAATCCGCAACATCTCGGTTAACAGACGGACATAGGCGGCTGTTGTCGAAACACCCCTCAGCGGCAGGAACACATTATGTCCTGGAACCCCATCGTGACTCAGCGGTGCGATATACGCCATGAATCGCCGAATATCATCATCGGTCTGTTCTCCAGCAACGAACTTAAACGCTTCACGTAAAACGCTCACTATGAAGTCTCCTTAATGTTTCTTGCATACGTAGTCTCTTCGGCAGAAATAGACGTTTGTATAGATCAATTAACAGATAACGCATAACAGAAGCGACCACCAGGTATTCACCTTCAGCTTCCGAATAACGTATCATGTTAATTGGGTAATTCAAATAAGAATAAGAAAAGAGATCATCGTTGGTAAGGTGATGATCTTCAAGATACTGACGAAACAATTTTGCTAAGGCATCGTACTCCATTCCGTAGTAACACAACGACACCTGTCTTGCAGATAGTCGTTTCATGCTGGGTTACCTTTTAGTTTTCCACGTATCATGTCGACAACGCGTGAGGGATCAGAAATAACATTGGCGATAAGATGATCGATAGGTAGGTCGAGAATGATATTCTTCAGCTGGAAAGCCGTATCTTTACGACGCACGCCGTAGAACACACCATCTTTAAACACAACCTCGTACGAAATGGGGAGCTGGCTAATAACCGTGTTAGCGTAATCACCCAACCACATCGACCCCGCCATCAGATGCGCACAAACCGCATGACTAATACGCACATCTTTGTTCTTCCGGTTAACGTCTTTGGTTTTCGACATGGTAACCAGAAGCTCACCGATCTTACTCAGCATATCGTCGTATACCCCAAAGAACTTAATCAGTTGTCGGGCACCTAACGATATATATGTTTCTCGTGGTAAGACACAACACACCTGCGGTAACGTTCCAACCCCATAGACACAACTGTGTGGTGATAATGGAAGCAAATCAGCAACCGCGTTCTTGATGTTGTTATACTCAACGATATCGTTGAACGGTGAAAGACCTTTCGTAATCGGTTTATCAATCGCCACATCGAACTCCGCGAACGTCCATGCTGCTTTACGTGGTTCCCCTTTCTGGTACGGTGGAGCCAGTACCGCGACAACACGAAGTCGATGTTCATGGGTATCACGTAGCTTAAGTTGGATACCCTCACCGTCACCCTCACGCACAAGTGAGTAGCGGCTTGCGCAGTCATCGCATACCACCGTTGGTTCGTGTTGACCGTATGCTGCAAGCATCGGTTTACTAAGATCTTTATCACAATGTTTACAATGATGATCCTGTTCCTGATAACTGATTTTCACACCGAGACCCCTTTGTTAGTGCAAGACACGATCTGCTGGAATTATCGTGGCATTGCTGTCGGACAGATTCGTCGCTTTACGATCAGGACTGAATCGACGAGCGTTCTCTTCATGGTGGTTGACAGGATTATCCTGTTTTAACAGTTCCATTGCCTCATCAAACGTTAGTTCCCGAAATCCTCTTGGATAGAGGAACAGGGGTTCATCAACATCCAACCCTTTAACAAACCCGTGCGACAACCAGACGCTACCATCAGCACTGTAAAGAACCGGCTCAACGTCATAATCCAAGACGTATTGATACCAATAATTAAACAGTTGAGCAATCCACCGATTACGCAATAAGTAATCGATCATAACCGCACTACGCACGCTATGACACCAGCCGATCTTACCATCAACTTTCTGCAACAATGTACCCTCATTTGCTTGATGAATAACCGCATTAAATAACCACGCAAGATCGGTTGCGAAAAGTGCGGCTTCTTGAATATCGCTGATGTAACGCATGGGTATCGTCAGATGTGTGCGGTAATGCGACATCGCCTCTTCGTAGTTGTCTCCTTCGATGCAGAGAGTCCCGTTTGGTGACAGATGCCCCTGATTCAACGACTGACCAATATAAAGATCGGCGATCGCGTTAATATGTTCGACGGTACCCAAGGTTAACTCAGACATAAAACAATCGACATCAACAGCCATCGATGTACTGGAAACAAACGGATTGGTTGGGCGAGTTGTATTAGAGAAAATAATCGACCAAACCGCTTCATGTTTTTCATCCGATGGCAAAAATGAAATATGGCGTTCTGCGCTATTATCGACAACAAATACCTTAACGGTTTTCAAACAGCTAGTACAAACATAGCACGTGTTCGGCAACGGCATATCCGAAAACATATCGTAACGAATCGATGCCAGCGAAATGTCATGTCCGCAATGAGGGCATGTCGTATCAATAAGCGTTTTCATTATTGAATTCCTTTTGATAAGAATAACTGAATATCGGTAAACTGTTCTTCAGGAACATCGTCAGCAGCCGTTAGAACCTTATGGCCGTGTTCATTGAGGTAAGCTTCCCGTAGACAATGATGACGTCGATTGGCTTCCTGGAACTCAGTGTCCGTCATGTAAACCAGCGTAAACTTCGAACGTTTATTCGGATTGTATCTCTTATTACGTTTCTTTGGTTTCTTCGCCATAATAGCCTCGTGAAGGTGGATGGATACACCCATCCACCTTCCTCCATGTTAAAGTGCGTTCAATTCTTCAGGTGTACGTACAGTACGCGTGTTGGGATCAACCATTGCTGGCACGCCCGCTGGGCATTTACGGACATCGATTCGCATCTCTGGTTCGATCGGACGAACGCGATACGTTTTGCCATCATCGGTTAACACCGAAATGGTCAACGCCTGATTCAACTCACTAACGAAGTTCACCAAACGCTGTTGTCCACCCTTCGACCAGAAGTTAAGATCGGTTTCTCCATTGAAATAACTGATTCCATCAGCGGTTCCAATCGTGATTTTAACGATACCCGGATAGTCACGAAGAAGAGGTGCCTGATAACCTTCATCTTCCGTATCCAGTTTTACCCACGCGCCCCCCGTAGACAAGCAGTTAACTTCCAGGGCGGTTGGTGCACTGACTTCTGCTGATGACCAGGTATACATCGTGCCTAGTTTAGCGTGTCCGGTTTCCAGCTCGCTGTAATCCCAAGCATGTGCTGATGCCGTAATAAATAAAGCCGCAAGAAACAACTTTTTCATTCTTTCGATTCCTATTAAAAGTGACCGATTTCTGTGGTCGAGATTGCTAATAAATTAATTCCGGTTTTGTTTCCGTATTGCACGGTTACGTTTACGTTCTTGGTCTTTGATGGCACCAAGAAACTTCTTTAATTCTGACGGTTCGAGCGTACCCTCACGTACCACACCGTTTTGTTCGATATGGTACGACCAATAACCAACTTCAGCCGTTAAGGATAACGTTGTCGGCTGCTCATCGGGTAACGATCGGGGTGAGAAAATAAAGAGTAATTCAAAAGGCGTTTCTCGGCTGATGGTGGGACGGATACTAACGTCAAGCCCCTCCCATCGCTGAGGTTTAAATATTCCTCCAGCAGCGACGATTGTCTCCGAGCGCTGGTCTACAAGCTCAGCTAACTCACGATCATCATTGAAATAAATATCGTGAAGGATATCCGTATCGATAAAAAACCCGCGATCCGAATCGTGACGAACAATGGAATTCTTCATTCTAACGCCTTTGTTGTTTGTTTTCATGTCCTATACGAACATGAAAAACCGTTAATTTTTACCATAGCCGCGTACGTTAAAATTCCACACCGCGACCTGTCATCGACGAAGGAACCGTGCGATAATAGAAGTAGATGTAATGGTCACGATGGCTAAAATAGTTTTTGCAAGCATAGAACTCTCCAGATCCAATGAATGATTTAATACGTGTAACTTGAGGGTGTCGTGCGATTAACGCCCGTATAACGATTTCCATTTGGTGTGCGCTCAAACCGGGTCGAGCTGCAACATGATAATGAAGCTCCCTAAGAAATTGTTTCCAGGGGTCGGGGTGTGTTGATGATCGAGACATCTTTATCTCCTTAACAGGTGCTGGTAACGCAGCATAAACCCTCCCCGAAGGGAGGGCGGTTGGCGATTACTCCATCCATACTTCTTCGTCGTAATGATTCTCTATCGCATTACGCCAAAAACGCACGGTGTCCAAACTAATCGGTGCATAAAAATGCTGATCAACGCCGACATTGAGTCCGTTGGCTTTCGCTAACATACAGCGATGAATATGTCCGAATAGATTAAAGTAGCCTGGGTTTCTTTCGCTGGGCTTATGGCATAGCCAGTAGGATTCGTCATTGCTAATCGGCAACACCAACGGGTGTTCATAAACAGCAGCAAACCCCATACCGAGCAGTTTATCACGCCACGCTTCGAAGCTTAATCCTGTCGCTTTGTATGCGTCTTCGTCCCAATTCCCCATTACCAATTGAACCTGGATATCAGAACGAATGGCTTCCACGAACTCGAACTTACCCCAATCACCTAAATGCCATAACACACTGTTCTTTGGAAGATTGTTGATGGCTTTCAGCATATGCTGGTTCATATCGGCGACGCTTGCGAACGGACGGCGTGAATACGTCCATGTACGCTCGCTATCAAAATGGGTATCCGACATAAAGAAGATGGCCGGGGTCATTGATCTAATTGCTCCAGAAATGCGCGACCCGATTTACTTGCTTTTAAATGCTGTTCTGCGGAAGTAAGCAGAAGATCGGTTGGTGTGTATGCAGCGCCACCTTTCCACGCTGTTTTCAGTTTACCCTTTTCGATACTGAACTGAATCAGTTGTTGGGTACCGAAGTTAAGCGTGTTCGTCGCGGCGCTAAATACACCACCCATCATGCTGTAACCAAAGACTTTCACGTTTTCCGTGTAGAAGTCATTGTCGATCAATTTGTTCTGGAGCTCGAGTTGGTCGGACGGCAGCAATCCCCCATCAAAGACGCTTAAAATACCAGCCAGGCGATACATACTCACCTTTCCTGAAACGCCCACCACGTAATTGCCGTACAGTGTTTCTTCCAGTTTAGCAACAACGGTGCGATCGTCGGAGGTTTTCATCGAAACCTCAATACCATCACCAACTTCTGTTAACGTTAAATCAACGATACTCATTCATTATTCTCCGCTTTCATGTTTAACACATGATTTCACCATGTTTCTTTTCAACATACGTATAAACATCATCCAAATAAGCAATGAGTTTATCACGATCCGCACAGAGCGATTTAATCATCGCAATCTCTTTCATATAAAGCTGCTGACCTAACGCCGGATAGGTAATCCAAGCGTAGCCGTCAGGCGCAAATTTAGAAATAAGATAATCGGCGGTTTCCTGTAATGCGAACTCTTTGCTCATCTGGCCGTAACGATGTTCGATTGCACGGATACCAAAACGTTCGCTATCGAGACGGCCCATATCCGCCAGACGAAGCACTTGAGAGGCAACCGAACTACGTGGACCAGAGTACGAGGCACGATGTTCAGCAATAAGTACGCGTATCTCCTCGATGTCTTCCGGTGTGAAAATATGCTGCTCGTTACGAAGCAAGATAACTGACGCACGAATACCTCCGATAAGGTGGTGGTATGTTCTGTTTTCGTGGCATGCGATATCATGCATAAAAGCAGCGGTTAATAGACGACGACGTTCCGTGGGTCTGATGATCCCAACCACATCAGCAAGTTCATTTGCCAGTTCAACAACGGCAAGCACATGTTCTTCTTGATGTGCAAGATCGTTCTTCCGAATATTTTCAATTACTTCAGCGCGTGTTTCCTGAGATAAGAAATTTAAACAATCCAACGAATATAAAGATTTCATCGCACGTACCTCTTTGAATCTATTAATAAATTTTCTTTACTCACGTAAGTAATATAGCCGTGAAAGGATTTGTGTTGGTCCGTCTCGATGCCCATCGTATTTTATGGATTGTCGAATGACGTCATTTTAAGGGACATCCCCGGCCTCCTCCCCAGGAAAGGTGTGGGGAGGAGTTTTTATCATACATTCTATTAAATCGAGCGCGATTATGTTGGATAGAATCAATCGTTTAATGAACCGAATAACGGTTAAAAATCAGAGTAACAACACCGTGCATATCGGGGGTATCGATGCCTGGCGTCTTTCAGATGACATTCAGCGAATATGGGGTACCTCCCGATTTATGAAACATATGTTTCGTAATTTCTCTTCTAGTGGACTCAGTCTCCACAACTTTTACCTCCCCGATTTCGTTTATATTCTCGAAACGATCATCGAGGCAAAGAATACCCGTAGCAACAAACGCATGCTGAAACACCTTATTGAGATACTACTGCAGGAAACCTGGTTGCAAAATACCACAATCGAGCAACCTGCAATCCTCGATAAAGCACGCATGAACAAAATGCTAACGCTCTCCCTGTTCGATTATCAAGATGAGTTTATCGACATCTATAACCGTAACGTACCTAAATATCGACTGAAAGGATACGTGTGTGCGATGGGTGCGGGTGCTGGTAAAACAATCACCGCATTGGCTTTAAGCGCCGCAATGAACGTCGACGTATTTGTGGTCTGCTGTCCTAAGAACACCATGCGTTCAGCATGGCAATCCGATGTAAACAAAGCCATCGTTGACCCCGCAACAGAAACCGCATTCTGGTCAGATACAATGCCACCATCACAGCTGCAGAAAAGCGATAAGTATTATTTTCTGCATTACGAGTCGATGGGTTTATTAAACGATGTAATGATCAAGCATAAACGCACCGCGAAGCGCGTGTTGATCGTGGTTGATGAAAGCCATAACTTCAACGACAAGAACAGCCAACGTTCCCAACGACTGGTTGATCTCGTACAGACGATGCGTCAGACCATGAATGCGGATGTGCATGTCTTGTTTATGTCGGGTACGCCCGTTAAACAGATGGGTTCTGAGATGATCCCCTGTTTAGGTTGTATTGACCCGATGTTCCAAGGACAGGTGGTCGATAGCTTCAAAGCAATTTACGGTTTAACCAGCAGCCGCGCTAACGATATCCTCAGACATCGTCTCGGGTTCATGATGCATGTTGTACCTAAAGAGGCTTATCGTAAAACCCGTCCGGAAGTTCAGGATGTTTACGTGAAGCTCCCTAACGGTAGCGATTATACCATCTCAAGTATCCGCGACGACATGGCGATATTTGTACGCGATCGGGCGAAGTATTACAAGGATAACTGGGGGCATTACAGAAAGATTTTTGATGATGCGTTGGCCTACTATCGTAAGACTATTCGTACCGATGGTGAACGTAAAGAGCTATCTCGATACGAATCGATTGTTGCTCGTTTCCAGAAAGGTTACGACCCCGTCAGAGACAAAGAAGATGCGATGTTCTGCAACGCGTTTGAAAAACGAGCGATCATGCCGGTTCTTCCTTCTGATTTAAGGGTTGCTTTCAAAGACGCCAAGAGCGTCATCAAGTACGTTGGGTTGAAAATTCAGGGTGAAGCGTTGGCGCGTGTTCTAGGTGCAGCCCGCATTCGGTGTCATGTCGACATGGTGGAGTACATCGACTTCGAAGGGTACATCAATAACGCTGAAGCCAAGGTGTTGATCTTCACGTCGTACGTTCAGGTGGTTGAGCGCGTCGACAACATGCTTCGTGATGCGGGTTTCTTACCTGAACCCATTTACGGGAAGACCAACAAGAACATCAACCAAATACTTGCTCGTCTACGCGATGATCCTGACAGCGGTCCCGCTATCGCAACATTTGATAGCTTAGCTGAAGGGGTTCCGATGCTGATGTGTAATGTCGGCCTTTTCCTGAACAACCCGTGGCGTTCATCCGATGAAATCCAAGCCATCAGCCGTCTCGATCGTGTAGGGCAAACGCAGCCTGTTCGGATTTATCGTTTCATGTTAGATACAGGAAGCGAGGGTAACGTTTCTACACGTAGCCACGAAATCATGGAGTTAAGTCGACAGCTTGTTGAAGAAATCACGGGCGTCAAATACGTGGTGAACAAGCAAGACGATGTTAACTTGCAGGAAACGTTGGCGATGGAAGGATACGATCAATACGTTACCGTAAACACCACGGAATACGATATTAAACCGCGACCTGCATTCTTGGAATGGTGATTAAGAAGCTCTGCCTGATGTCAGGCAGAGCTTTATACTGCATTTGTTGCAACAATCGTATGACGTATACGCGTTGTACTTATTTAATAGGACAGAATAAATGAAACTCAAACAAAGCTGGAAAGACGAACTCCTTGCGTTAGTAAATAGCAAAAACAGTTTACAGCTGACATTAGCCGACGTAAAATTTGAGTTAACTGAACCGGTAAGCGAAGTGCCCGGAACGGTTGTTGTTACGATCAAACCGAACGATGATAGCCGTTACTTTAACGAGCAGTCTCTGACCTACATCCGTCGAGACATCGCTAAAAACTTCACCGGGATCCCGTTACGGGTTATCGTTAAAAATGATACCGCCGTAAGGGATATCATCAACACGATCGCTGAACGTTACGGATTAGTATTTGACACAACCGTCGACTTCCTCGAATCCGAGCTGAATAAACAAATTACGTTCGCAGACACCGGTATTAAAGACATTACGGTTCCGGTTGCAAACACGTCTTATGTTTGGGCGGGTAATCTTCAGTTCAATATCGCTAACGATACATTGAGCTTGATTACGATCATCAAGCAAACCAATCTTACGAATCTGGTTTATCTGGATGGTGTTGAAGCTGACACATCGGGTTCGTTACTATTAGCAACAACCTCGGTTATCGGCGAAAACGGAAATGCCGAAACAACTGAAGGTGTCCTTGACGCCGCGTACTTCCAGAATATCCTGAACGTCATGGTTCGTTATGGTGATATTACCAGCGAACAAATGCAACAAGCAATGCAGACAATTAACCAAAGCGAAGACGCTCGTAGAGTAGAGGTGAGGTCATACGGTGACGCCGAGTTACTGGTAACCACCAAGAAAGATTGGGTTATCGGTAGCCTTAAGGGTGTTATGGCTGTTGGTCACGCTTCACCTAAACCAATCCAATACGTTCTTAAAACAAAAGGCGGCACCATTATATTGTCATTAGATGGTTGGACAAATGTCAATATCGATTGGGGTGATGGGAATAAGACGACGCAGGACTCAGGCGATAATGAATATCGGCACAATTATGCGGACACTACAGAACGTACGATCGTCGCTACGGGTACCCCTACCAACACTGGTGATACAGACGTACAGCAAAGCTTCACCGGTGGTAACATCACTGAAATCGTTGACTGGAACAACGGATTACCTAAGGCTCCATCATTCCTTGGGGCGAACAGTTTAATTAAGGTTCCCGATTATATCCCGGCATATTGGACATCGTTAGAAAGTATGTTTACGCGATGCAGCGCTATTAACGACGTGAACATCACCAAATGGAACACCCGCAACATTACTTCAATGAAGGACCTCTTCTACGGTTGCGCTACGTTCAATCAGCCGATCGGTTCGTGGGATGTTTCGTCTGTTAAGAATGCAGACAACATGTTGTCTGGGTGCTTCGCGTTCAATCAGGATCTGAGTGGTTGGACATTCCCGGCAGGCACTTCACACATCAACTACGACGCCATGACCGCCGCATGGCAGTCTGATCACAAACCACACTTCACCGAGTAAAAAAAAAAAATAGTTAGCACATCTTCCTCCCTACCCATAACGGGCGGGGAGGAAGGTTTATGTCAATTTAATTTAGAACCAGAGTTCTTTCATGAAGTAGGCTTCCACATCGTAGATAAGCCATTCGTCAGGGATTTCTAAAGGATCGTCTTCGGTTAAGGTCAGCATGTGCAGGGCGAACGCACGCTTAATATCGTTCAGCAGTTTTTCGTCGTCGTAACCTTCTGGTAGTTTACGGTCAGCCAGCTGGGTTTGTTTATAGACATCGCGGAATGCTTCAGGGCTGTGTTTGTCCATCGGAAATTGTTCAGCAGCCTGAACCATAGAAAGCGTCCAGCTTACAACATTGTAACGCTCACCGTTAATTTCACTGAACTGATCATCGATTAAACAAATTTGTTGTACGTTCATTCATTTTCTCCATTCTTATCTTGGTCGCAATCACACTCTTCGACGTCTTTCTTACTTAAACGTAAGACACTGAGTGCAGCACGCTTAAGTTCTTGCAAAGCGCTTTTCAGCTGACCTTCTTCATCGAAATCAAAATACTTCTCGTTGTAGCTTAATGCTGGAATCATATTTACGAGAGGTTCGATGGCAGGCATCAGCATTTCAATGACGACCTTAGGATCAACAAAGCGATCGAACCCTTCAGGAAGTTTGCTTACCACCACCTTATCGTTTTTGATGTAAAATTTGTTCTTGAACAAATCGTCAAGAATAGCATTCTCTTCATCCGTACGTTTTGCGTGAGGACGATCGATCATCTGCACAAACACATCGCTCAACGCTTCAGGCAACGTCGGATTTTCACGAAGATAAGTTCCGGCCGGAATTTCAATATCGATCTTCGTCCACTCAACAACCTGGTGGTCTCGCGTATAGATGACGTCAACTTCCCATGCCAGGCCATCAGCGCTTTCTATGGTGTAACGTGTTTTCGCCTGGCCTTCAGGAGCCATGCGCTCAATGGCATCAAACATCTCGACTGGAATTTCTACCTCGCTTTCCGTTGCATCACCTGGACCACGATACACCTTCGTGGTCATGATGTATTTCGGCTCTTCGTTATCGATCTGTATCGCACGTGCGCGCACCTGACCTTTCACACCACCAACGGCTGTGTTATCAAACAACCATTGATGTTGCACCATATGTTCGATTTTTGATGCGACTTGACGAAGACGTTCAACACCGTCTTCAGCCAGTTTACCAAAGAAGACCAGCTCACGTTCCTGCTGTGTCTCACCACTTAACATCATTAAATTGGCGATTTGTTTCACGCCTCTTACTTGTGACATACATGCTCCGGTTATAAGGGCCTGCGTCTAGGCCCTTCATTGATTTTTGATTCCACCAAACGCTATCGTTACAATTCAAAATCTTCATCGATAACACGCTGGGTAAGCACTTTGTCGCTGAAGAACTCCACCTTGCGCTGATGGTATTTACGGTGCGCTTCGATAGAAGTACATACCAGATACCAGAACGTTGGTGTCATTCCTTCAAACTTCCCTTTCAGCTGACGCAGTCGCCCCAACACCTGAATATTACCGGTTCGTGACCCCATCGCTAACGTCATGAACGCCATCACCAAATCAGGGAGGTCGATACCCGTACCAGCTGATTTCACCGTCGTAACGCTGATATCGTTATCCAACAAGACCATGAAATCTTCTTCAGCGGTATAAGGACCGATCTCTAACTCAGGAATACGCTCACTGAGATAGTGCGACAACGACTTACACATATCAACGGTTGCACAATACACCAGCATCTTCATACCTTCCTGATACTGGTTCATGAAACCTTTGATAATAACGGTATAGATGAAGTTAAAGTACGCGAGTTTGAGCTGCTTATTCTTCATGATAGACTGTTCGAATATCGTGTGCGAATAAGAACCCCCAAACCCTTTGTATCTGACTTTATCTGTACTGCGTAGTCGATATGTTACCGCATTTACCGCAATGTATTTCTTGTATTCGCATTTCGCATAACGTGCTTCTTTCGGATACATCAAATACAACATCCGCTCGATGAACGGATCGTCGGACACCGCCGTTGCTGACAGATAGATGATTTCCGGAATATTCGCGTAACACTTCACTTTGAACAAGAAATGCAACGCTTCGTGACATTCGTCATGGATTAACAACCCAATGCCTGTTTTCTCCCAGAACTCGACTGGATGGAAAACATAAGGTGCGACACAGTTGTTCTTTTCATAATCGGTTATGTATCTCTGAAACATGTTCAGCGAGAATAACGCAATTTTGAAATCCAGCTCACCTTGTTCTACCAGCGTCTGAAATTCCAACATGCTGTAACGAGGAATGTCTGGATGTGGTGGGTCAGATTGGGCTGTACCGCGTATCTCGATAACATCACCTGGTTCCATACCGAAGAAACTTAGCAACGAGCTGCGCCATCCAGGCATGTATCTCGGTGACAGAATAATGCCCGTCCGTACACCACGTCGGAAAGTGATCTCCTGCGACATGGCTGTTTTACCAGACCCTGTGCCTGCGGTGTTTAGGCTCATTCTGAAGGGGGTATCCTTACCCCCATCCATGTACTCCAACCATTCTTGCTGATCTTCACGCCATGGAAACTTCCAGTTCTTAACAAACTCCACTTCCTTACCTGGAACCGGATCGTGATAAACGATTTCCAACCACTCTTTTCGTATCCCTCGGGAAAAGATAAAATCCAAAAACGATTTCAACTGTTCGCGGAGTAAGTATACCTCGCTATAATCGCTTCTCGCTGCGGCATACGTGTTTATGGTATCGGTAACCATTCTCCGTGTACGAGGGTCACGTCGTTTCCTCAGATGTAAACAACGGTCTCGAAGGTAATGGCCGATAAGATGGGCAAATCGAAGTCCGTATCCGCTCAGCCTCATGCCATGCGAGAAGACGTCGATACGAGCTAACTTCATAACGTGATTACATCCTCCGGTTTAGGTTCTTTACGCGGTAAAAGCATGTAGTCGATCGGATGATCTGGCTTCATGGTTGGGATATAACTGTTCGGGTTTTGGAACGCATCCAGTTGCTCTTGGTGAGCGAACTTCATACTCAAGGAGCGCATGTTCATGTTCTTCTTGAAGGTACTGAAGTATCGTGTTGTTCCCTGTTTCGGCATGCGATAATCTTTCGTGTGTGGCGAACGAATCATGCTGGCGTAGAGAATAACATCGAGATGCGAAAGGTTCATTCGCAGACGCTGGGCACATAGACGATGCCAATAGTACAGCACGTTTGCAACTTCTTCCGGCGTTGCTTCGTCTTCCGAGAGGAATCCGGCACTGAAAGAACCTTTCCCGAATTTGAATTCACGTTCGATTTCTTTTGCGTATTCCATCATGTTTTTGTGGATTAACGGCATCTGGAATAACGTACGTGAATTGTCCCAATGTTTCAAGTCGAAAATCACAATCCCGTCAGACGTCACTTCCCAGCTATGGCGTTTAAGATAGCGGATAAACGCTTTACTCGGGACAACGGGACGTCCACAGAAATCGAAATTGACTTTAAGCTTACGATAGCTTTCATCTTTCCTGTCGTAAATCTCCATATCGCAAAGCGTCATGTTAAACAAGCGTTGCGGTATCAGCGAACTGATTTCTTCCGCTTCCGCTACATCGTACAACATGTTCGCAAGACCTAACTTCATCTTAATCAGCACGTGTTTACCTTTCAGCTCACGTGCGAGTTTGATGTCGTTCATGTTCTGGCTGTAGCGAAGGATATGTTGATATTCCGGTGGGATTGGTGCTGTGGATACCGTTGACGAACCATCGTGGTGTTTGGTAGAAAGAATGTTCTGCGTTACCTGTTGCGAACAGGTACGCGCTGCACCATCGCCGACATTATCGGTTAGTGCGAAGTTATGACTTAATTCACCATAACACGTCGTACATACCCCAGCAGGATCGGGATGATGACAATAGTTGACGGAGCGCATGCGTACCGTCGTACCAATCAATTCTTTCATGTGTGGTTGTATCGCTACCAACGAACCGTCATCACGAATAATGAATCGACCGTGGAAGCCACGCAGGTCGGTCTCATCACGGATTGGCATCGGGATGGTCTCTTTACTACCACAATCACCAGGATGGAGTCGTTGCACGACCGCTGTCGCTATCTGAAGTTCACGACCGAAATATTCAGACTTTTTAATCTGCTCTTTGTTGAACAGCAACGACTTCGCCGCAGAACGACTTTCTTTCAAGCTGTCGGGAAGAGAGATCAAACCGGCTGCGTACGACCGCATTACTGGATCACGGAATATCTCGGAGTTAATATCGGTCAAGAATCCACGCATCCCAATACACTGTAGCACCTGCCCAATCGAAACGTGTTCGGTTCTTACCGCACGTGCAATAGGGTTTGCATGTAGCGTTTTATCGGTGCTCAGTACCTTGGTCAGTTTCTTGTATGCGCTTTCGATACCTTCACGGGTGGGTTCCGCTTCGGCGATGATTTTCTTAACTTCGGGGTGTACGGTAATCTGATAAAAATCGTCCGCGCAAATAGTTGTTACGTATTCCTCCAACGCATACGTAAAGAAGTTATATACATTGTTAAACATATCGAACAATGCTTTCCAGAGAACCTCACGATTCTCTTGTGGGTAAGCATACATGCATTGACGATACGCTGCGCTTTGCAACGCAACCGACGAACCAGCAGTAAACTTGCGTTTATCGACCAGGTTCTCTTTTGTCAATGGTGTCTCAGGATACATGCGATGCACAGACCAGTGCATGTAACTAAAGAAAATGCGTCGCGCACGCAATTCATGAACGCCATCGTCCATCTCGATATATACACGGTCGTTAGGCTGTGCCCACTCGAATACCTCATCAACCGGCCAGTGCATAAGCTCGCGTGCCCTCACACGACGTTTCGTGGTGGTCGTCTGTGTTGTAGTCATTATTGCTTTCCGATTTAAATGGTTTTATCATACGGTTTACCAAATCCGTTGGACTTTACTATCGTTGTGATAGCATCGGGAATCCCTTCCCTTAGGTTATGTAGGTGTTAATATATCTCCACTGCTGACCTTTATGTCGGCAGCACTATCCAGCTTTCTGTTGTAAAGCGTATGGATCCATAGCGTCTGACATATCCGCAAAAACGGTGAGAATAAACCCCTTTATCTGTCTCACCTCGGTTACACGAAGCCCTTTATCATTACGATATACGTTTTCTTCACCGACTAACTTTGGTCGAATAACATAAACTCCATCAACAAGCGGGAATGTCGGATACGGATAAATACCAATACGAATGATGTTTGGGTGATCGCCTAGAAGGTCACGTCCAAACTTATCGACTCGACCATAAATCGCCCCATCCGCACCTTCCACTTCAATGAGATCATTTCGAATATCCTGAAATAGTTGCTCTAACGTGTCGGCGGGATACGCATATGCGACGCCTAACGCCGGATCCTCAATGGTTTTGACACTGAATCCGTTAAGCCAAACAATCCGTTCGTCCGCCCATGTTTCTTCATATACCGTTAATCCATCGCCGTATATGTTGGCGTGTGCTATCTCCATAATCTCATTTCCTCTTATACGTTAGGATAGATGACATGTTGGATATACGTTGCCTTTGCATATATTGCTTTATTTCCGTCAGAAATAACGGAAAATAAAAACAACGACATAGTTCCCTCCCACCTCCACATGGGAGAGGGAGGGCTATTCGTGTTTATTACTCTATGCTGTCTTCTTCAGCACAATCCTCTTCTGAACCGTCGAACGTTTTCTGCACTGCAGTGGTATCCCAGTTGGCAGCGTAATCAGCCATCGCTTCGCGCAGTGCTTCTTCACCAGCATCACCGGCCAGGTCAAGCACAACCAAACCTTGCGCGACGTTTTGAGCGACAGTATCAATAACGGTCGCATCTTCTTCAAAACTACGTATCGGTTCAATGGTGCCTACATCAACAGCATAGTTCGTGGTCGCTGTAAGCACGGCGACTTGTAGCGCGTCGCTATCTTCATCATGCAATGCTGCTTCAATACCGATTGGACGGGCCAGTTCTTGCAGTGTTAATTTGCGAATTAAGTTCATTATGTTTTTCCTCAGGTGAATGTTAGCAATCGTTTAAAACTTTTTCGATACGATGGTTGACGAGTTCATTGAACGACTCTTCAACTTGTTCAATAATTTCATCAACATCGATATCTAATTGTTGGGGTTGGATAACATGCTCTTTCATGGTTTCTAGCCAGTATTCGGCTTTAACCATAACGTTAGCGACTTGTTCGACCTGGCTGCGTATGTCGACGATCTGGCAGTCAGGATTTTTAATATCGATGATGTGCCCGTGCTGATTGATAAAGCCTAGCTTATTCGACGCCTTTACCGCATCGCGGGCAAGTTCTTGCAAAATTAAATTATTTACGTAGTTCACTGCTACGGAACGATTTTCTTTATCACTCATACCAGGGATCCTCTTTAAGTCTTCACATTCTAGTGTTAAGCAGTTAAAATAAACCGTACCCTTAATCAGCATAAACATCCTCCTCCCACCACATGGGCAGGAGGAGGCGTAATATGCATCAGAAAGGAGGACGATCTTTAAATTCTAGCAACGTGTCTTCGAAGCAAGCGATGAGTTCAGACTGCAATTCGGTACAGCCTTGTTCACCGAAGAGTTCCAGCAACATTAACCCCCGAGCGGTCTTCGTAGCAACCTCTTCGCAGATGCGGAGATCGTGAACTTCATCATCGTTGACATCTTTACGCAACTGTGCCGCAATGGGCTTAAGATTGCCGTTTTCATCGTGTTCGTCACGAAATGCATCATAAGCCGCATCGATGTTCGCTATCCGTGTCAATCCTTCAGAATCCCGCCAGTCTCGATATAACCCAAGAAGACGATTATGATTCTTCGTTTTGACGTTCGGTGCTGGAAGGTTGCGCAACAGATGTGGCGTAATCATTGCTATCACGCTATCCGAATGATCCATCGTATACCTCGTTAGCTTTCGCAGTCATCTGCGTCGATGATTTGTCCGCCAGCAACGTTCAGCTGATGATACAGAATCCTCAACGCACGGTTACCGCCAATGGGATACTTCTCGAAGTTGGTTGCAATAGGAATCGCTGACGGCTTATCGGTCGCATAGATACTTTCAGTGATGCTATCCACCTGTTTTGGATTGTTCGCATAATCCATAAAGACGCTCGCGAACCATCCGCCAGCAAAGGCGGTAACTTCACGATGTTCAGATTCGCCACAGTAACGAGTCGGTTGCTCTTTACCAGGAGAACTGTATTTATCGCTATTACTGAGTTTCGACGGTAATCCGTGCGCTTGCAATTTAGGGATACCCACCGCTGACCAATCGTTCGCCGTCTTCTCCAACATCATGATGTACGTGTCACCGATCGCAATATCGTTCTTGGTTGTCCGCCATTGCCCGGAACGCCCACGATATCGTACAGGACCTTTCTTCAACGGGAACTCACGAATCAGATTCTCCATACGTTCTGAACCTGCTGCGATACTGTCCGTCGGGATATAAACTTCCGTACCGTGGCGTTGTACATACCGTAAATGATCCCATTTATCCTCATCCGTGATACAGTATTTTTCAACAACCTGTTCCACGAATTCAGGACTGACGATATAGTAGTAGCGCATCAGTGTGTTCCAAGCGGTCTCCAGATCGCCTGCATCCATCACCGGTTTCAGTTCACGCATGATCTGATCACCAACGCCGTTGATGTACGGTGCGTTAACACGACTTAAACTCATCCTTTTGATTACCGTGCTATCGTCGAACATAAAGTCTGCAACGTTACCCCATTGGTCAACCGGCATTTCATCGTCTTCCATGATGTCGGTTACGACGAATTTATCGCCCGCCATACCGGTGAATTTAAACCCGATACCTGGAACAACGTCGTACGTGTACGTGATGGTCACACGCCAATCATCGAGATTCTCTTTACGGTAATCGCGGGTAGGTAACACATGACGTAGCTGTCCGTTCGGATTGCGGATATCAATACCGTGTTCAGCATCGGCCAGGTTCAACCACCACATCACCGTTTGATGATGACGTATCGGCGTACCAACGCGTTCACGTTCGTACTTACGAACAGCATCCTGAATTCGGGTGTAAAGCAAACCGATTGCGTTCTCGTATTTCAGGAATTGACGATACGGAGGACGCATCTTCTCTTCCATCATAATCGCGCGCTCGCGGGCTTGACGCCCAGAACGACGATGTCGATCGCTGACAACATCGATATCCGTTACACGCGCATTCGGTTCAGCGTAAGTGAGATCATCGTAAACATAATCCACACGCTGAAGATTGCACGTCATCATGTCAACAACGCTGAGGATAGGATCGATTTCGCGTGTTGCTGCAAGTAACCCATCTTTACGAATACGCTCACCGTTCTCGGGTATTGCTTGATATACCTCGTCATCGCCGTAGAGATTGATTGGGTATCGCGATTTACCTGATGTGATTGTTCGCTTCTCAATGCCGGTACTGGTGAAATGCTTCAATACACCACGACGGGCAACACCACCATCTTCAATACACTGGTAGAAGCTACCGAAACACACCTTGCAATCGCGACCGTAACCCCACTCGCGCGTTTCTTGATTGATCGCTGGGCTTTCCATCAAACGAGAATATCGCGGTACAATCTGGCCTCGACGAAGGGAATGGAACAAGTTGGTTGGTCGAAAACGGAAACCGTACTGCTGATGCATGATGTGATGCTCAGGCACTTCAAGCAAGCGTAGTTCGTGGCGGTTACCATCCTCTTGGTTTTCGTACAGCACGTAATGCATCGTGTTTGTTTTGATGCTGTTTGCTGTATGCCCCGGTTGGAAACGTGGGATGATATCTATGATGCGAGATTCAACTGGAAACTCTACTGACCAAGTGTTCTGTCCGTACTGGTATTCAATCCCCGTCGTTAGTCGGGACGGTTTCGCATCTTTGATAACCAACGCTTGGCTAAGATGTCCACCAAACATCGCAGCGCGCTGTGCTGAGTTATAATGCAATAGCCCGTTAAGTCCAGTCCCTACGCCAGTATACTCCTGTTTAATGGGAATGATTTTACCTTCAGCGATTGCCTGCTTCACAGATTCATAAAGAGGTTTTTCTTTATAATGCATAGGACTTCCTATTATCGAATTGAGGTACGTCATGTCTAACACGCCCCTGAACGACTTTCTTAAGACAAACCCCGATGACCTCATCCACGATCTTGATTTCAGGAACGTTGTTGAGATGCATCTGGAATATTTCAAAAATGCCGGACTGGTCTCTACGATAGACATACCACCCGAACGCGCCTACGAATTCGATGGTAACTTTTATGGATTGTGTCGTGTTCTGCTCGGCGAGGGTAGCGAACCAATGCACTGGATAACCATGAGACTCAATGGTTATCGTGACCCTACGGAATACACCGCCGATGTTCTAACCATGAAGATTGTCGATACAAGCGCAATCAACACATTAAAACAACAGTACCGCACAATCCACTACAGCGCTTAAGATAACCCTCCCACAGCGTAAAGCGTAGGGAGGGCATTTATGCCGTCGTTCGATGACTTAACACATCAGAAACGATTTACAGTACGTCCTGTCCACGCGCTCAGGATGTTGTTACGTTCCATCTCAGCACGACGACGTAAACCGTTTGGCGACTGCGGTGCTGGCGGCATCCCCCATCCGGCAGGTTGCATACCCATGCCCGGCCAAGCAGCATTATTGAACATCGTACCGTTACGTTCTGCAACACGGTTCATCAACGCATCAAACGTGCTATTACCTGCCGGTTGGTTACCGCCACTTTCCCATTGATTAGGTTGGACAGGTGCGGTTTTACCTAACAGGTTATCGATCACACTGCCTGTTGCAGCAGGACGCGGTTGCATACCTTCATGTGCGGCTGCTGATGGATTTGGCTTAACCGTCGGCTGTGGACGACTGTTCAGCGTTACACCCATGTTGTATTTCGCTGGCGGAATCTGACCACGATGTTGATTAATCGGTTCAAAATCCTCGACCCAGGTAACATCACAATAACCGTTCTCTTTACCGTCGTACTTATCACCAAACAGTTTGATGAGGTTGTTCAGCGGTTCCATCAGCTTAGCGAAGCTGTGGATAAGACAATCGAAATACGGAGCATGAGGATCGCTTGACCCAGCGTTGTACGTTTCGCTTACTTCACCCGCGTGCGGGATAACGTACTCAACCAGGTTTCTCAGCATGTTAAGATCTTTCTTGGAAATCTCAACACCACACCAATACGTTTTCTTATCTTTCGTGCTGATGTGTTCTTCTTCCATGAACGGGAAAGTAACGACCGCAACGCGGGTCATCTTCTTACCCATGTAGGTTGCACCAGTACGACGAAGATAAATTTTGGACAGCGTATACGGCGTATCACGTTTCAGCCAAACGGTGACCAGTTTGCCCAGGGTCGTTAGTGTTTTATCGCTGGCGTCCGCAAGGATGTTGAAGAACTCTTTTTGCTTCGGTCCGAAACGTTTTGCTTCTTTAGGATTGATTGCGGTTTCAACCATCCAAATCAGCATGGAGCATAGCGTGGCATTAAAACGAACAACCATCGCACGACGCAGGAACTGAAGGACTTCCGATTCGCCGTTCATCACGTCTTCACTTAGCGGATGGAACAGCACACGTTCAGCCAGCTGATTTCCGGTACGAACTTCAGAAACCGGCATCAGCAACGGCATGCTTTCCACGGTAGCGGCAACTGCAACAACTTTACCATCCCCATCCGTAAAACGATATTCTAATTCGTGGGCGTCATTCTCAAAATAGTTAACGCTCTGTAGTGCTTTGCGATAAGCTTCGATAAGCTTCGACATATTGTATTTCCTTTTCTTTACGTCAACGGTCCCCCTACAACAGGGGACCTATGGATTAGAAGTTGCCTTTGGTAGTTACCGCATCCACCAGGTTAAACAAATCAACACTCAGCTTATACACCTCCTGCTGACTACGGTTGAGCAGCGGGCTGTATGCGGATGGGTTGATGTTCGGCATGGTGTACGGAATCGGTGCAGAGCCGTCAACGCTGATCTTGAACTGGCTGTCCAGGAACAGGTTAATCGCGCCGCTCACCATAACCGCATTCGGGTTGTTACCCAACATGGAGGGTAGGATATTGGTAATCATGTCAGAACGCATTTGTTCAGCAGCACGGTTACAATCGTATCCTTTAATGAACGGTACAGCGTCGGTAACCGCAACCGCCCACTGACCTGGCATGATACCGAGTTCTGGGTGACCATGGTTGTCAGCAATGAAACGGAACGACTCCAACATGCGATACGTCATCGCAGCAGGCATCATTGCAGCAAGCGATGAGCAATACAGCGTTGGATAATCGATCACGTCCCAGCTCTGGCTGTCGGTCGGCATCCAACCAAACTCGGTGGTTGCTGATGTACCACGACGAGCTTCCACATACGGGAATAACGTTAAGACGTCACGGATATGTTCACCGAACATCCGTTTCATGTCAGCCCAACTCAGGCTACCGCTGAAAGCGAATCCTTCATCACGCATAATCGCACCGAATACCGGATGTGCAACCAGCGGTTCTTCACGAACAGCTTGAGCGGCTTCTACGTAAATATCCTCGTTCTCTGCGCTGCCTGGATGAGACCCGCTTTCGTACGTCTGACGAATAGCTCCAACATTATCGAAGGCTTTTCTCAGATAGATGGTTGGGATGTTCGTATCGGCACTAGCTGGTTTGATTTTCTCTGTTGCGAAACACATTGCTGCTTCCACACCACGGAAAACCGGTTCCGGTTGCGGTGGGTAGGATGTACGATGGACCACGTCAGCGTAGGCGGGATCGAACTGCTGCATTACGTTCTGCATGGCTGGGTCCATGAACTGGTTATCAAAACCACCATTGCCCACCCAACGTGCTGTCGATGCATAAGTCAGTGTATCCTGAACACGAGTACTGAACTGAACATCGCGATTAACAGGGTCGTATGCACCGGTCAACAGGTTCGTTGCGTCCATCGGGGTTGCACGAACAATTTGCTTACCGAACATATCTGTCGTGGTTGTTTCGGTTACCTGGATTACGTTCGTGAAGAAGAACACCAGTTCATTCGGCAGATCGATAGCACGCGTTGTAAACGCATCGAGGCTTACAGAATGGTCGGTGTATCCAGAAATGTAATGGACACGCTTGGTTCCTGGTGCAAGGGCCAAGGATTCTTCTACAGCCATCATGAAATGGAAACGACGTGTGCCCCAACCATTCGCAATCTCCGAAACCCCCTCAGGTTCTGCAGACTGCTGCAACAAACCGGTTGCAAGCTTATTGATTGCTGATGGTGTTGTTGCCGTACCGAACCGCGTCGTGTTAATAAAGTCTTCGATGCTACGCATGCTATCTGCGTGGAATCGTAGTGGACGGCGTTGTACGTTGTTGTACGGTGCGGTTTCAACCATCAGTATTTCACGAACATTCATCGGGATCATTTTATTTTTTTCCTCTTAAATTTACTACGTGTTCATTTAATCGAACAACTAATTGCACAAGCTGCTGACGGATATCTGCTGGACAAAGCATCAATCCTTTACGATCAGCTGGGACTTTCTCAAGGATTTCCGGGCCTGCTGCTGAAACATCCCAGTCCCATTCACAAAACGCATCGGCCACCATGTTAATACCGACAACCGGTAAAGTTGTACGTTCATCTTCATACATGGCGTGTGGATACAATTTATTGACAGTAATGATCTCCTGTGGTTTTAATTGGTGGATAATCTGATAAACATCGTCGCGTTTAACCTGGATACCTACGGTCAGCGCTGCCAGTTGAGGAAAACCCCAATGGTCTAATAAGCAAGCTGCAATCGCTAACGCTTTTGCTTGATGCACGGCTTCAATCGGTGCCAGACTTCTCGCCGGAAGATGGCTATCAAGCAACCATTGTGCCAGCGCTCGGCATCCACGGTTGATTGGTTTTAACTCAACGGTGTCATCATGTTTAGCGTACGTGTATCCGTCGTAACGTTTTGCGATACGCGCATACATGTCTTCAACTTTACCGTAAGGTGCTGTTTCGTCGACGTCGTGTAACACACGTTCCATCTGGGTAAGATACGCGATGTCAAGAATGAGTACGCGCGGTGAACGTTTATCTTTCACCATCAACGCATCAATCACGCCTTGACTATCTTCATCTTGCGCGTTCCCTCGTGGGGTTTTCTCACGAATCGGTCCGCTGAAACGTCGTTCCGTACAAAGGTTATTTACATAGCTAAAGATCAACGTTACCAGGTGCGTACAACTCACCAACACCCCATCTTTAACGACAGGCTGTACGGCTTGGTCCAAGTCGCGTACGGCGAGACGGCGGACGATGGCTTGTGAACGCAACCAGCCGGGCACTTTCTCCGTCGACATGTAATCCACGGTCATCGACAGCGTGATCTTTTTATCACCCGTCTGTGCGCGGATATAGTCTTCCAGTCGGTCGTAAGCGGCGATATCATGAATGCGTGTTTTATACATCAACGACATAGCCACTTCTTCTTTACGGACTGTCCCGTACGTTTTCCCTGCGTCAATCAGAAACTCTGCCCAAATCGGCACCATCAGACGGACGTAGATCGCTAACGCCGTTAACTCAACGTAATCATTTCGTAAATAGGTTTTCTCAGGTATGTCATCCTCACCTAATGTTGTTTTCATGTCCGGTGGTAATTTTACCCAACCTGGGGTATTACACAACGCCAGAATCTCTTCATACACAACCGGTTTGTAAATTTCACCAACAGCGCGACTCAACTCCTCCATTTGTTGTTGTGGAGCAATGTAGTTATCCATCGCTTCACGTGCTTTAACGAACCCTTCGAAGATGTCGTCAATTCGACGTGGGTTCTTTTGTTCTATCCAGGCGAGATACTTGTTAATCTCCCGCATCTGATTGCTAGCCATATCCCCATCAATCTTGATGTAACCCTGGCCTGAAAATTCCACAGTACGTCCATCACGATGTTTGATGAGATAGTGATCCAGCTTTTCTTTTCCTTGCGTCGTAATGACGGGCACTATGTGCATAACAACCTCTTTTCGCGGTTCCCTGTTAAAACGTCTTCTGTGACGTCTACCACAAAGGTAATATAAGCGTGAATAATTTTGGATTCCGGCTGAGTTATCGCTCAGCATGCAAGGCATCCCGCCGAAGCGAGACACCTTGCACAAACGGAAAATATTCGCGTTACCTTCTGAATCGAAGACTCAGAATGCGATGCTAAAGCATTATTAGAACGCTAAGCCATCAAAGGCTACGGACGGATCATCGTCGTCATTTGCGCTTGGCGCATCCCAACGGGTGTCAGGGGCCGCTGAGGCCGAACTTGATGCGTTAGAGTTACCGTTGTACTGGCCGTTACCAGCATTACGGTTACCGCCGCCGTTGTTATTGTTACGGTTATAGCTGTTGTTGCCATTACTTACGCTACGGCTTTCACCGTCGAAATTGGTTGCGAGGATGCTCGGCAACACCGCACGATGAATACGTACAAATTCCAACGCACAAAGCGGAGAAACAACCCCGATCTGTAAAGGTTGCCCAGACTCATCAACCAGAGCGTGGAAGCGCGGTGGCTTGAATACGAATTGGATGTTCGGTTTTTGGTACGCTGTTACAGCGATATATACCGAACCATCATCGTTCTTACCAACCCATGTTGTACTTTCGGTAATCTGTTTCTTCTTACCTGGGTTATTGCGATCGTCGATAACCTTTTCGTTCTTCATCGCAAAACGTTGGCCTGGTTTACCCTTAGCAACCTGCTCGAGGATCGCAAGCAGGTTATAGAACGCGTATGAACTCATGCGTGCCCAAATGCTTTCAGCGCGACCCTGCTGGTCTTTACGACCTGTATAAACCGTGATACGCGGTTGATTCTTAGCAACGCTAATTTTCAATGAGGGGATTGAATTACCACCCTCAACCTTTTCGTCCGCCCACAGTTTCCAGTTGTTGTCGTCATACGCTGTAGGAATAATGTTTCCTTGTGGTTTACTGCCCGAATTCCAATTGCTCATTTTCAGCCTCGTTACGTAGTGTGAATCAATTTCTGGTTCAGATGATAGTCAATATTAGTTAAAAATTACAGCCTCAGCGGAACATGTCCAACAGAAAACGTTTTGCAAAGGGGTCACGTAACTGGTTGACGCCAAAGCGCGTACGGTCTTCCGTTGTTAATGGATTCCACTGACTCTGTTTCGCAAGATCTAACAGCATCCTTTTTATTTTCACCGGCCCGCTGTTGAACTGTACGGCTTGGTCACCGAACGTCCCTAGAGTCATCTTTGTAAATGGAAGATTCGCAACCTCTGGACGATCCCCACCAGTAAGTTTAGTCGACCACTGATGTTTTCGTTTCAAGGTTCCGGTATGGCTCTCCACCAAAATAAGTTCACCAAAACCGGTTCTTGCCAACAAGTCAGAAACATAGTGCGTGGTGATATACGATGTCTTGGTTATCGCGGGTAATTTACAATCCATCGATTCGATATTAGGGAGTCGATCTACAGACGCCATCAACCCACGATAAAGTGTAGCGAGTCCTTTTTGTTTTTCGGTGTGTGGCTCCTTATGTATAGCGTGCGGATAAACACGCTTTATTGATGCATAGGTTGGCGCATATATCCGCAAGCGAATATGGGGAACGAGTTCATTCACCAGCTGCCTTAGCTGCAGTAACTCGTTTTGAAAATCCCCTGTTATCATCGATAACGGTAATTTATGTTGTTCAACGTCTTCAAAGCTTTCAACGAAATTGCGTGCTAAAGTACGCAGGTTGAACAACCAATCCATCGGTGTTTCTGGCTGTTGCTGTACTGCTGATAGTGTTGCTGACGTCCCTACCGATAAAGGATAATCACCTAACGTGCGGGCGTACATATTGCTCATACCCCACAACTCCTTCTTATCATGGCAACGTATCAAGCCAAGCAGAAACCTTTAAGGCATCAACGTTCGGGTATTTATTACGAATGCGTTCGACCAACAAACGCTTAACGTTGTCCTTTGTCAAGTCTCCACCTTTCTCGATAACGTTATTGACAAAACTGTTCTTTAATAGCGACTGGTTGTTCTTGGCGTCCGTTTTAATTGACCAGACAAAACCTGGATACAAAGAAGGGATAGAACGAAACGTTTTCGCCGCATCGTCTTCCTTATCGCAGCGTATTCGAATATGATCGCCCTTCTTCAATGGAGCCAATTCCCGTTCCAACACACGGACAATTTCATCTCCAACAAGACCATGCAGTTTTATCGTCTTATAGACATCTGCTTTCTTGTTCTCAACAAACTCCCACTGGTCGTTAAACGATTCTGTTAACGTATAACGGAGATACCCCTTTGGACCTTCTTCGCCGTGCGCCAAGCGACCAAACGAACCGCCAACCATGATACGTCCTTTCTGGGATTGTAAGTGGATGTGCCCGCTCACAATCCATCCCTGGGTCTTCTCTACCATTGCGTTATACGCATCACTGCTATGAACACATGTTGCTTTTAACGCTTCTGGTGGAAGCTGATACTCAAAAGCACCGTGCATCAGAATAAAGTCTGGCGATCCCTTCTCATCAATAAGTCGGTTCACGGCCGACAACGTCACATCCGGATCGTGGCTGTAGTTATCTGGAAGATAAAGCACTTTTAAACCAAAGTCTTCATCAACCATGCAGAGGTCATCGTAATAACGAACTTTCGCTCCTATCTCCATGACCTCGTTCTGTTCAACGAACCACTGACTTTGCTTCTGGTCGTGTAAATTGGTACCCTCAAGAAAGATCAACGTAATATCGTGTTTTCTCGCATACCGTAACAACCAGGTACCCCAGGCACGAACAGCAACCACATCACTCGTCACAAATGTCGTAATGCGATCGAAGACATCGCCACTGAACGTAATCACATCAAGCAGCGCAGGATCTTCTTTTGTGATGTAATAACGCAGTTGGCTAATCAGGTTTACTGTCGGTGTTTGACGATGGATAAAGTGAATATCCGACAAATTGATTCCACGTAATACCCCAGGCGTTTTATTTCGACTGAAGTCTCGCATCAGAATTCCTCTAGGTTGCTGCTGCTAATAGTCCCCGTCGTAGACGGCATGTTTCTACTGCTCGCCGACGCTGTTGTTGAAGAAGTTCTGGTCAGATTCAATCCGTTTAATAACCCACGCTCTTTTACCGTACGACGTGAACCATCACGAACGTCGTAAAGGGGTACGTTATAATGGTCAAAAATCCGAAGCCATTGCACGTAATCAGCAACAACATGGTCTTTGCTTTCATTCGGGGCAAAGCGATCAAGCTGATGGTCGACGTAAGCTTTAGCGCTTTCAGGATTGAAGTTATACTGTCGACGTGCTTTGTCCACCATCGCGAGGAAACATGTGTTGGGGTCACGATTGATGTATGAACGTGTCCGGATAAAGATAGCCGGTACCGTAAACAGAACCTTGTTGTTATTCCCATCAGCAACGATGTTAACCGCACGATGTGGTTGGCCTGCTATCTTGCACCAATCGTGAACAATGGTGCTATTACTCAGCATCTCCGCGTATTCAGGATCCTGCGAAAACATTCCTGCGAACGGATACAAGAAATGTTTAACAAACAGCGACTCAGGCAGGATGTTGGGACGCGTCATCTCCTGTAAACCTTTTCGTAGAAGCTCGCTGTTGTCTACCAGCTCCTGCCACATGTCCGGTCGTGTTTTCGGGATGGACGGATCCTGAGCGCGGCGAATGCGCTCTTCCTCATTTACAACCACTACCCCAGCCGGATACCCCAATAAATCCGTTCCTTCGCTAACGTTGCTGTTAGTTTGGCGCGCCTTCATTTACTTCCTCCTGCCACTTGATAAAATTACCACGCTCGGATCGCAGAACACCGCCCAAATCGTACGATATACCTTTCTCTGTGACAATCCCACCAATCTGGAGATCAACACGTTCCGTCGTCGGATCGATATACTTGACACGGACTTTCAATTCCACGCGATCGTAATAACGCATTAAATAATCATACAACATCCGGTATGTCGCATTTTCCAATTTGGGTGCGCTATACTGCGATGTTGCAATGAGGTACGGTAGTGAAACGATAGAGCCTTGGTAGCAATACGACTGGGAATAATTCGATATTGCAAAATTGGTCATTAACCCATCCAGCTTTTTTCCCGACGCGGTTAAAAAGCTAGACAGTCCCGGTAAAGGATTCGATGCCATGAGGAACTCCTCTTTAAGCGTAATTCATTCCAACCAATCTATCGTAGTTAGGCATATGCCCTAACTCCAGTTCGATAGGCATGGATACATTGGTACGTGGCGCGTAAAATGTTCGCGTATGCATATCGATATACCCACAGTCCAAATAAACAATATCGGACAACTCCACCGGATGTTTAGGCGTGGGAATCTTTAATCGATTATAACACTCAAGCTGCCACCAGGCATGAAAAAAGTTATTGTAGGCGTACGATTTACTGTTAGCAATTTTAAGACCGTAGATCACCCATAACGCCGCCATGAAGTTGGTCGCGTTAATTCGCATCGGTTGTTCATTATTGAGCATGTACGTGTAGGTAAATAACGGTGTATTACCATCACCGAAACGTCCGACCAGGGTATTGTTCGTGTGTTCGACCTCAAAGGAAAAATGCTGGCTGCTATTGCCGTCAAAATGGATCATTCCGTTCTCCTCAAGCTTTTTCATTTCATAGAGTGGTGGAAATTCGTAGAAAGTTACAAAAATAAAAAAGAATGGGCAGCCCCTCCCCACCCGAAGGTAGGGAGAGACCGCAAATATACTTAAACCAAAGCTGCGATAACGTCGTTAACATTACGGCCTCGCAACTCTGCCGCTAAACGAATAACTTCATCCAGGGAACGGTTTGTACGAATCTTGGCCACTTTCCAATTTTCAGGATACTGTTCGAAGTTAAGCAACCAAGTCATTACCTTTGCTTGTTCCATACCGTTGAGTTTGATTGTCGTGCGCGGATTGGCTTTGAACCACTTCTTGCTCAGCTGCGCCATACGGCGAACAGGGTAAGCGTAAGCGCGAGTCCAGTCTTTGGACAGATTGTCGAGTAATTCACAGTAGCTGTTATCGTAGTCTTTGTTGATACGACGTAATAACCAGTTGGCGGTCATCTGATAAAGTTTATCATCTTCACGTAACCGCATACCTGCTACTGCTAAATAAATGATAAGACCTGCGCCCAGGATGAGAGACAGGATAAACAGAATTTGGGTTTCTTGTGCTAAAGTCATTTTACTATCCTCGGATTTCATTAGGATTTAATTTCCAATATAAGGGCAATGCGATATGCCTTATACAGTCGATTGATGTTGTACATCACTTAAGTAATATAGCCGTGAAAAATGTTGGATTAACGTGTTCTCCTATCACGATGCGTATACGACTGAAGACCGATGTCCATATGCGGTAACGTCAGCGTCTGCCAGATCTGTCGTGCGTAGCGATCGAGCGTATGATCGTCAGTAACACAATCGACGGGTTCGATGAGGTGAGTCGTATACTGGCTTTTCTCAGAGAAAGGTTCGATGTTAGCTGTATCTCCTAATCCGCTTTTCACCGTGAAGACAAGACGTGTGACTACCATCGCCTTATGTTGCTGTTCGTTATAACGAAGGCTGCGGTATACGGCATAGCTTCCTCCTTTTAGGCTTCGGGTATAACGAAGGTCGGAGGTCGTCTCGGAAATCTGATACAGCATCCAGTCCAACGTATCACGCCAGTACGCATCATCCACATCAGGAACTGTAATACCATACCGCGTAGGCAGCAGTTCTAAAAGCAATTTATAAAGTCCGCGACGCAGACCATGCTCTTCTGTTTCCGATAAACCGTTTCCAACATAACGTGAAATACGCGTACGTAAATACGTACGGATGAACATATTCGCCATCAGTGTTTTCACTCTGCTACTGGTATCCTCAAAGCGATCAACGCTGAAACTCGTTTCAATCAGCCGTCCATTAAAATACAATGCGGCAACATACATCGCATTACTGCTATCACGTTCAATGTTTAAACGACCGCAGATATTGGCTGCGTCGTTCATGGTAAATTCTAATTTATCGTGTTCGATACGATAGATAATATCCTCCTGGGTTGCTAGGCTCGCAATACGACGATAGCCCGGAGAAGTACGTTTTACACTCATGATTGTCCTCGTTTTCAATTTTAAGATTACACGCGGCATAAACCCTCCCCGCCTTATGCAGGGAGGGTAGCCATTAAATGGATTAACCTAATTTACCACCGGCGATGTTGGTGAAATCTTCGCCATCAGGAACTTGCAGTAGGATACGTGCCATGTCCCAGTTAGTTAATGTAATTGCTTTATCATCGATACTCAGTTCTGGTAGGTCGAGTTCATGATCATCAAACTCGTAGGAAATACTCCACGTTTCATCTGTTTTAGGATCGGTCATCAACACACCGTCTGTTACACGCATGTAGTCCGGATGCAGTTCATTACTGAAGGTACTGAACGGATCGGTGTAACATTCAGCATACCCCTCGATCTGCTGACGCTGTGCCTTCGTACGTAATTCAGGGCACGCCATGATCAGTTGTCGAGATATGCCGTTTGCAGCACGGAAGTCTTCCACGGTGTTGCATGGCATAACCACATCGTCATGGAAGATGTTCTCCGATTGTCTCAACAGCGTCTTACGGAGTTCAGCATAGTTTATCTGATTGAATGCGTCGAACGTTGCTAACGATTCAGCGTAAAAATGCTTTACGTGTTCGCTTGCACCGCCGAGGCTATTCATCAACTTGTGACCGTACTCCATAAAGCTTTTATCGAGACCGGAGGACATTTCTCCGAACCTCAGTGCACGATAACTGTCTCGTCCACCTGTAAATATTTGCGCCATTACAGGCGTCCTCCTTTAGCAATGGTTGTTAGTTGCTTCTATTTCATCAAGATACGGTTCTACGTCATCGCCCTCCACGAATTCGTTGAACCAACAGTCAATGGTAGAAATAACCGGTGACTGGTGTTCACATTTCTTAGATACCTTAAAAGGTACGTTATTATCCATCATACCGAGTTCGGGTCGAAAACGCCCGAAATGTTTCGCAGTCCAAATGTCTGGGACGATATGGTTGTTCATTGCGTCGCCGTCAAAGTCCACATATCTTCAGTATGAATCGCTACTTCATACCCGCAACATTACCTGCAGCTCCTGGTGTTACCAGGACGGAGAGATCATCTCATCACCCACGAAGGGTGTTCCGCGCTACCCTCAGCGAATTCGAGGGACATGATCGTTGAACCTTCCACCGATAATCGGTGGCTAGGCTGCTGATTAAACATTGTACGTTGGGGTGGCATCCTGGTTCAGGACTGTCGTTGAAGCCTCCCAACATCCACTCACTTATTTCCGCCTTATCGGCTCCCATAAGGGCAGAGTGGCTTTAGCCCGTCTCAGCAATTCACGGAATTCAAGCTCTTCCTTTCAGAAGGCAGGGCCTCATCTGAAGCATTGTATCCCTTAAGGATCATCACGCTTAACCCGATGGTATTATCCTGCGGATCGCGTTTAACCTTGGTGATTTCAAGACATTGGTTACTGCTTCGGTCAAGTGATGGATTTCGAACAAAACCACACACAATCCCATCGAACGGTGTATCAGCAATAAGCTCGTCGTGCAGCTCGCTCATCATCGGATGATAATTACGGACATGTTCCGCAACGAACGCACGCGCTGCTCTCGGTGAATAACCACGATGGAATAACTTGGATTGGATATGTTCTTTATTGGTTAAAGTAAATGGTGCGTATGGGAAATGCAGATGATAATAACGATGGTTCGCTGTTATCGAACTGATTACGGTACGCGTGGTGAATGGATGTAATGTACCTAATATGTTTTTACGTGTAATACCTTTCTTCTTACCGATGAACTCATCGAAAATCGCCGCATGGTACTGCAGTAGCTTCAATTGCACTTTCGCCATCCAGTTTTCTTTCTTTCTGGCGCTCAAAGGTGTTGTCGGGTGATAGATACTATTCAACGTACCGATAGCATCGATCGCACCTTCCATTTTGCTATCTGCATAACGACCGGTCGGCGTATTTTCGATAACGAACATCATGGCCGCAGGAAAGCTGATATACTGACTGAAGAACTTATCACGATGGATACGGATGAATTCTCGTAGCGTGTCAACTTTCTCCGTGTTCTTCGGTCCACGTAACGTTGGTCCTTTATACAAGATCTCCATGATGCGATCGAAGTTCCGTATAAAACTATTTACACCACGCCGTATCCCGAATACATCGAATTGCTGTTCCAGATAGTTCTTGAGTTCGATGGGTCGTTTTACATTTGGACGGTAACTGGCATCAATGAGCCACGTCATCGTTTCAAAGCTTTTGATATTCAACTCGCTCGCCAGCACGAGATGAACCAACGGGTTAATGAACGCATCGATTCCTTCAGGAACACGCGCCCAAACCGTCGAACGAATCTCTTGTTCTGCTGGGTAGGTTACAACCGTTTTACAGTTTGGACACACCGTGCCGAGTAGCTCACCACGATTGTAGAAACCACAACCACATTGTGGTGTGATATCCAACGTATCGCTAGAGTAAACACGGGTGATAAAACTGTTTAATTTCTTCTTCTCTTCGACGACTTTTGTATCGTAATCATTCAACAAAATCGGCGTAAAAGGAAGTTCTGCGAGCTGTCTATCGAAACTCACGATATCGAGCATGATGGCCATGGGGTATCTCCTACAAATGAAAAAGAACGTTAGGACGTATAAGGGAGGGAGGTTGCCCTCCCTCCCGTCAGATTACATCGAACGTTCTTCCATTAGAACAGGTTGAATGCCCCACCCATGTTGTTAACGCCAACATTCGGACGATCGCTACGTGCGTAGATGTTACCGGAGATGTTACCCAGACCACGAGCACGTGCTGCCATGTTACCACGAACAGCGGTACCTGCCAGGTGCTGGATGTTCTCAGGACGGATGGTGAAGCCAGCATCAGCAGCGGCTTCGATCAGCGCCTGCAGTGCTAACGGATCGAAGTCGTAACGCATTGCCCAGCCGGTTTGTTCCCAGCTACCAGACAGAACACGATCGATGATTTCGTGACGAGCGACAACACGCTGAGACATCGTCATATCGGTACGGTCGAAGCTGTCTTCCCAAGCTTCTACGGTATCCGGGTTAGTGATGTTCATCATGTACAGATCGTCCATATCACGAATATCGTGACGGTGGCCATCCTGGTGGTTGTAGTGACCCAGCGGGATACGGTTACCAGTCGCGTAGACCAGCGGTAAGCCGTACTGATATTTCTTGCTGAAGCAACCCAGGGTAGTATCATCGAAGGCACGGTAGAGTGCTTTGTAACCTTCGGAGATTTCCCGGACTTCACCTTCAACTTTGCCCGTATAGATCTTCTCAGCCGCCGGGATCATACGCAGCAGCCAGCTGTATTCGCCTTCTTCCGGTACGTCGATAGAAATCAGCAGAGACGGATACAGCACCTGTTGCAGGAACTTGTAAATCTGCTCGTTGGTTTGAGTAGACAGATCCAGCGGTGCGGTAACTTCCGGATCCAGTACCATCGCCAGAGCACCCGGGTTATGCGGACCAATACCACGGGCAGCGTTGCTGATTAAAGACTGTGCCCACGCCATACCACTGTTCAGCGTAGCGATGGTGCCAATCAGACCCAACACGAAAGTGTTCGGCGTGAACGCATCCAGCTCCAGCGGGTAAGCGCTGGTCATCACGTAACGTGGCTGGTATTGTACAGTCGGCGGTACCGGATAACCGTTAACCAGAACAGGGCCTTGGTTGAAGGTCGGGTTCTGCGGGCTGTAGGTCAGGTCGATGTAACCGGTGGTGGCGACCAGACGCTGTTGACTATCGTAATCGCTCATCGCTTGACGGATGCGGTTAGAGATAGTTACAGTGATGTCAGAACGCACAGGGTTACCAACAATATCGCTGTCCTGCATACCGCTGGTGTTGTACTGAACGCTGCTGATTGGCTGATCGCTTGTCATCATGCCCAGGTTGAGCTGCGGCAGACCCAGTTTATCACCGAGACGGATTTCGATTGCGGTCTGGATTGCGTTATCTGCAGCAGACAGCAGGGTGGTTGCCAGATGCGCAGATTCAGCGGTGATTTCATTGGTCACCACAGCCAGACCAGCGATACGAACAGTACCGTTAGACTTACCGCCAGTAGCTAAATACATTGCCGCCATGACTTCGTTGATGAACGTACCGTTCAGGTTATCAACCCAGGTACGCGGTACCAGAATGTTACCATGCGGACCTTGTTCTTCACGACGCGGCAGCGGAGCCAGACCAGCAACCAGCGGAAGCACATAACCGAAGAAGTGGTTATGGTCACCAACTTTTGCACCACTCATAACAACCAGGGTCGGATACGGTACGCTGTACTGGTTCGGGTCAACCGCAACAAAGATGAAGTCGTCTTTGAACTGGGTATCTTCCAGATATTTCTCCATCAGACGACGGAGATTCAGTACCTGCTCGGAGCCGGTATTACGGCTGATACGACGGCTCAGTGTACGGTTGATCGTACGCATCGTATGAGTTACTTTAGGACGGTCGGCAAAATCTGCAGCGGTTTCCAGCGCCTCATCAGCACGTTGTGCGGTGCGGGTTTCAGCTGCACGAATTTCTACATTATCGTTACCGTTATTACGTACGTCTAAGCCCATTTGGGATTCCTCTTTTCTTAAACTTTATTAAATGACGTCATTGAATCAGCTTCTACTCGCTCATTCACCTAGGTAATATAACCCTGAAATTTTTTTCAATATTGGTGTAACCGCATTGAACGATATAAACCCCTAGGCGAACGCTGCCGAGAAGCAACATTCTTTCTACATATAATCAGGATATGTCTGTAAACTTTTACTTCTCTTATTGAGAGTAATGTCATATCCGTTTACTACCTTCTTACGGAGTTCGTATGTTTCGTGTTTTAAATAACCTCCCGCGAACATCATCGGGTGTGCAACCCGTCCCTCAGAAAGACTATCTAATACGCGAAGTTCAAAGAAACCTACAGACAATCCAGAACCACTATCAAGGTTTTACCTTCGCGGTTCAGAGCGATCACATCCTTGCGTTGCTGCTCGCACAGCTCCCTATGAGATACGACATCTCAGTACAAACTTACTACGACATGATTCTCGATCTTACGCCAGAATTGGGTAATCGTGTTAAGTTGACAACATCAAGATACGCGGGTAAGTTATTCGACGGTGCTTTCTATCCGGGATTGCACGAAGCTATTATCGCAACCGGTGAAAGTCGTCTTATTTCACGTGACGTTCTTGACAACTGGCGTAATTGGTCACCGGTTAGAATCGTGACGCACCCATACGCAAATCTTCGTTACATTCCTCTTCACCAAAAGCAGGTTGAAGAAGGACGAGGTTTTGCGGTCATTATGGTTGATGTACCTTTATTAGCATTACAGTATCGAATGTGGTCTTTGGTCATGGGTCATAACGTCGACGGTAAATGGGTGGTTAAAGAACCGGTTACAAGCTTCCTTGCGAGTTTTCCGTTGGTTAACGTATTATACTCACACAACGATGTTGTTATACGCAATCGTTGTTTGTGGGTATCTCCGGCTAAGAATCCACTCAAATCACCCATTTACGTTAACGACCTTGATAACGTATTCAGCCAAGTCGTTCTGTCCGTACAGCATCATTTATTACGAAGAAGACGAAGCTACACCGATATGCTTAAACAGATACCGAGTTTATACGGAGATCAGTACCAAGCAACCCGAATGGGTTACACCGTCGATCTTCGACAAACCCGATGGGCAAGGGATCTGGGCTGTCTGTCGTTATGGCAACAACTCGTCACACTACAAAACGTATCTGAAAGCGTCGGGTTCAGCAGCCAGATCGATAACGACCTGTACCGTGCTGCCGATCGTAGTCTAAAAGAAGGTAACTGGGAGTCCTCTCCGTTACCTGGCGATTTAAGACGTGAAGTTATTGCACAGGTTGCCGACCTCTTAAAAATTCTTCCCGCTGGTGCATAATCACCTCCCTCTTCCCTTGCATCCTCCCAACCCGTAAGGGAAGGGAGGATGGGGTGGTGGGTTATGTTACTCTGCGGTTTCTTGCTTCGGTAAATAACTTGCTGCAATGTCTTGGGCTAACAATGTATTGTTTTTATTCGAGATGAAAATACCGTAACTTTCCATTAACGCGTAATACGAACGAACGAGCGTAGAGATCAGTCGACGAATATCCATACCTTGAATAAAGATATCAGGAAGCCCAGAGGCTTCGATCACCGGTAATGGTATCGTTAAGTTGCTTATCGTTTTCTTATCGTTACGTACAATCCAATCACGGAAACGTTGTTGTAACCCTTTATCCTCCCAGGAATCAATCCAATCGTTAAGAAGCGTTTTGTTCTTCGTCGCCAACGGCACACGAACCCCAACATAGGGTGGTTCCTGGCAATGGCCGTACGATTGAGCAAACACCTCTTCCCACATATCGTAAGACTGTTTCGTTACTGCAACATGCGGCTTCACTTTAACACGCGTTAAGAAATCGGGATCACCACGTTTCATTGACTCAACGATTTCGTTTTCTAACGAGATAATATCATCAAGAACCAATCGAATGCTGATCTTCTCATTACGTAACAGCTTATCCATGATACCACACATCATGCGTTCAACACGTTTGACGATCATTTTTGGTGCTGACGCGTCACGCATAACCGGACCTTTCAATTCCAGCTTCGGTGGATTGATAGGAACCCCTTCACGCATGGTCATGTATCCGTAATAGTTTTTACCCATCGAGGTTAACGACAAAATCAAGAACATATATTCGTTCTTCATTTCCATTACGTACATATGCTCTTTCGCTACACCGATATTACCAGAACACATCGCCATCAGATGAACCGTAATCTGCGTAACCAGATAGATAAGCGTATTTGCTAAGCGCGTCGAAATTGGATTGATCTCCATATTTCCAAATCGCCACTGAACCCACTCCTGGCAGGTAAACACCGTCGAGTCGGTATCAGACAACACACCCACTTCACGGATTGCTGATGGGAAAGCATAAACGCCAGCCGGTTGGTTCTCGGTACGCCAGAACGCCATAATCAAATCGGCGTAGCTTTGAATACGCTGTAGCATTAATTTTGTCGTTGCTGCAGTAAGACGATAACCAAGTTCATTTCCTTTTTCTAGCGCTACGTAAATCGCTTCCCCGTTCAAGAACTCCGTGCATTGTGCTGTAATCCAAGCGACCGTGTTGTTATCCATGGAAGCAATAATGGCTTTAGCCTCTTCCATCGTTTCAACAGGTTCGGCTGCCAGTTCACATAACGAGTCAAGAAAATCTCGAACAAATTCAGGATTAAGCTCACGTAACGAGTACAGGTTATTGCTGTACATGTAGCAGGCACGTTCCAACGGTGTTAAACCGGTAATTAACTCCCGGATAGTCAGTTCTTTCTCTGGGTCGAAAGTATATCGATGCAAGCATTTCGATACGTTAGCCCAAACCTCTTCCGGCGTAGGGTAATGTAGTTTGTATTTTACCATTACCTGTTCAATGGCTTTACGATCGCTGTTGCGGACAATACTCACGATGTTTTCAATTGCGATATCACAATCGTAATAATGGAAATTGCCCGCAAGGAAGCGTTCGTTGTTCGCATTGGCTGAACCTGAAGCACAGCGACATGTTGTCGTTAAACTTGGGTGCGCGATCGGATTATAAAAAGGGTTAAACTTGGACGCCTGGGTTCCTGACAAACTGTTGTTATCTAACTTGGTGTTGGTTTGTCGTTTATCGTGTAACTCAGCTTCGTCTTTACGTCCGTGTGCTTGCGCTATTGACATTTGTTTCTTTTGTTTCTTACGCAACTTACCGTTTTCAACCGCGAAGTCGCTTAGTACACTGGAACGTGTTTCACGTGGATAACAGTTAGCCCATACCGGCGTGATAATTAAATTATTTTCTTTAATATCATTGAAGTATTGGCTGAACTTGATGACTTCTTTTTCTCGATTTCCTTCGGTACGCTGTGTTAATACAAGACAGTCGGGATCAACCATCCCGTATTTTCCACCGGGACGAACCGTATCAAGGACAAACTGCAACGCTTCCTGCTGTGATATCCCACGCATGCGCATTAAGAACAGGGTATAATCCTGTACCGCTTCTTTGGTCATATCCAACGTACGACCATATCCGTTTTCATCGTAAAAGAACGGATTTTCCATAAATCCTCCAAAAGTTATTTAGTCTGTCTACATCATCTCGTATATCTGTTAAAAAAGAAGGACGGCATAAAAAAGAACCGATCCAGCCGAAGCCAGATCGGTTAAAAAAGGATAATAACTGACAGAAAGATATCGATGATGTTCGTGAAACAAGATCTTCTCTCGTGTACAATGATGCTAGATCAGAGGGAGGTTGTAACACGAGAGGTGGTCCGCCAAAGAAGGAATAAAAACACGAACCTATCTTATTTCACTGATGGCACTAACCACTCAAAATATATAGTACCGTATGTAAAAGTTTACTGATTAATCAAGTCGTTAGCAACAATCTTGGTGTAACCTGCCTGATTAAGAATTTGATTAATTTTCGTCACGTCGGTCGCATCCTCAATAACGATGCTGGGTTTATAGATCAGCGTCTTGGTAACGACGATTGTACTCTCCTTAATCCAAGGAATCCCTAGAATCACATACTCACCATCGGCTGTAATGACCTCGACGTAATTGTATTTCGTCGGATCGTTCGGTACACTAGACGGGAGCCGGGAATAAATCTGTTGGTGAATGGCGTCTACATCACGACCGTTACGTACAGCTGTGCGATAATTGTACACAGCGCTAATTTCTACTCCGTTGAAGTTAACCCCAAGTTCTGGGGCGTACACATCAAAACTCACAACAGAGCCAATCTTTTCTAAATCAGAAGCTGGCATAATAGCATCCTTTATTTAAAAATGTATTCATACCCGAAAGTCGTCGCTGACCAGACCCGGATAGATGATAGTGTTCCGCCACGATAAAACGTTTTTGTGAATTCCATATCCTGGACAACACGATAATAAACACGTCCGATAATACGCACGATAAGGTTTCGTGATAACGATCTCTCCTCGCAGTATTCATCGATAAAGTCATCGTCGATATCCGATAAGACAACATCCGCAATTTCTTGCAGTAGATTCCTCATCAGCATCTGCCTTCCTTCGGTACCCCACCCAGACAAACAGTAATCGTCTTCTGCCTGACTATAGATGTCGTTAACCGCCTGTTCGAGCAGTTGCTCAAGATAGTAGTCATCGCGTTTTATAACGTGGCGACGGCGCTCAGTGGCGTATTTTTCCATCCTGTGTTTCTCTTGTTCGGCGTATGTATTAACGACGCCACAGTCTTTTCTGGATCGTCCCACAATGCACGACGAAAACTGGATACTACCATAACGGTAGGATAGATTTGTACAACCTCCCATCCGTAACGATGTGCGTTAGTCGTACGTCCGACATTGAACAGACATAACTGATTTAAGAAACAGAGCTGCATCTTCGTAAACAACACCATGTCTTCACGTTTAACGTATCCGAGGATATACGCATTCTCGAACGCCTCGCGTGACAAGACGGGACGATTAAGATACCGCAACGACAGTACCAACAACGTTGTTATGCGCAACGGATCTTCTGGGTCATTCATGGTGCTCAGCTCTGCTTGTAACCAGTCAGGGATAGTAACCGTCAGACGATAGGTATCTGTTCCACGATCAACCACATTCAATGTTGAAAAAGGCAACATATCCATGAATTCCTTCTAGCTCGAGGTTGTTCTCGCCGGTCTTCGGTAATAACCCACTGGCCGTTAACATCTGTGTCATCGAGTAGTCAAAGCACGGGAATATCAGGTTAACGGTTTCCTGGATCGCGTCAACATAACTATAAATGGCTTCATAATACTCACCGTCATGATCTACGCTAACCAGTTCCTGACACAGTTCTTCGCTTATCATTTCATATACCGGTGGATACCACGATTGAAATGGTCGCTGCATACGTAACGACCAATACTCGTACGTCGTATACTGAAGCACGTCGTAAGCCGATACGTTAATGCGGTCGAAGAAAGCATACTTGTCCATATGCTGATACAACATCGCCAGCACGGTTTCCAAGCACACCGATATCCGCACGCCGTCATCTTTCCCGTTAAGAAAATTAGGTTTCTGCCGATAACGCACAAATGCCGACGGCTTTGATTGCATTATTCCACCACCAACCATAACGTCATACTCGTATCTAACGTAAAATTGAAATGCCACCAATCTTCTACACGTGGAATCCACGTACGAAGGATTTGGTTAACTTCGCTTCGCATCACCGATAAACGACAACGAAAATCGAACTTCTCATCATGACCGTAGTCTTCATGCATGAAAACTTCATCCAAAACGAACTCAAGTTGCATGTCGACATCACGGCCAGAGATATTCCGTTTGTACAAATACAACTCAATCGTGTCGTAAAGCAACGTATGAATATCATAATTTCCGTTCGGTGAGAAATAAGGTAATCGCTCATCGAGCATCGAAAACAGATATTCACTGTAGTTTAATAACGGGATGATGTACCGACGCCCTGTCTGTGGTGTGCGAATATGTATCGAAACCTGACTTGGGCGCGGAATAACCGACGGCTTAGAATCGTCTCTCTGAAATTGCTCTAAAGATCGCAACAAAGGTGGCCGCATTGTAACTCTCCAACGCCCAATTGTAAGGCCCTTCCAACATGTGTTCCCATACGTGAATAAACTCACTACCGAAGACAGGCTCTAGTGCCATAGTGAGATTCGTAAGTTCTGACGCGGCCGCATGGTAAGCATCAACATGTCTTTCCATTGACGGATCGTCTTCATTGAAAATACGTTCTGTATCGCCAGCGCGCTCAATAAGTTCGGTAATGAGATCTGTCCATGTCTCGTGACACGTCATCATTTCCTGTTCTCGACTTAGTATGCCGATGTCTGCGTGGACGCTGGACTCGAACCGGTCTAAAAGGACCCGAAGAACGTGCACCTTGTCGATGTATTTCACCGTTATCCAAGAAAGCGGTTGCCACCGACTCAGCATCCATCCGGTACTCGGGAACCCCAAACTCATATAGTACGGGTTGCACCGGACCGAAGACGGAGCGACGTTGTTTAAATCGCTCCTTAAGGGCAAGGCCTTGTTTAATATAAACGGGTTCATTGGCGAGCTGTTCCGCTTTTCGTTTTGCGTGAGCCAATCGAAGTTCTTCCAATTGCCCAAGCCATTCAAATTGTTCATCTGTTAGCTCCTGGGGACGTTCAACAATCGCGCCAGACGGGCAGATATTGATCGTAATGTTAATTGACGGCATCGCCATCACTCGAGGATTACTATTACGTACGCGGACAACGTGTTCGGTTGCTGATTTACGATCGACGCAATACTCTGTTTCTTGGAACTCAAATGCTTTTAACGGTGTTGGTTTTGTTTGACGTTTAGGAACGCAGCCAAGATCGACAATATAGGCATAATCGCACACACGTTCTATTCCGTAAATACGGTTATCCGACCAGTTCTTACCAAACAGCTTGTTGTGATGATAAGACAAATATTCGGTTACCATACCCTGGACAACATCGAAGTCTTCTCGAAATTCAGGCTGGTACCAAATCGGGCCGAGAATATCTGCGAACGATTCATGACGATATCGAGGATCATGTCGAGTCCAGGTCATTCTCTGATTAAGATCGAAATCCACCAACAACTCGGTTAATTGCAATTTTTCCTTCGGAGAAAGCTGGCGTTGATGATGCAAACTCAGGCAATCGATAAGCGGTAATGAAACCCACGACGCTAATGTGTACAAATCGATCCTGGCTAATCTCTTGGTCATACTCTTTTCCTAAGTCCCCATTGTTTATACACACGATATCTGGGAATAGTTAAAATATACGGCGTAAAACGAAGCAGGAGAGTTTCTGACGTCATTTTCTCCCTCTTCGAATACCACCGATACCTCTTTCGTCTAAGACGTCCCAAGCACGCTTTATTTCATCCTCCGTTGCTCTGGTATCTGGAGGGACAACCATAACACAGTCGTGGAATGGCCAATGTGTAGGTCTGGGGTTAGCGAACAAATCATCCCATTCAAATGTCCATTCTTTCTTTGAGCGATTGTAGTAGAGCGTAAGGTACGTGTTGGTATACGCCGGATAACCGCGCATAACTTCAATATCCTTACGATCTTGCCGTTCCTGATTCCAATCGTTAAACCGCTTTCTTATTTTCTCCCACCACTTTCCCATGCTTTCTCCTACACGGCATAAAAGCCTGCCCCGAAGGACAGGCTCGATAGAACTTAACGACCATCCAATTTCAATGAAGGATGGTTGACGATATGTGCGTGTTTTGCTGGGTCATATAGCTGATATGGAAAATAGCCATGCCATTGACGGCCTTGGCATTTCGTACACAGGAACTGACCAACACCTTGTCGATTCTCGTAAGCGAGCTCGGTACTATCAACATGTCCGCAACGTTCGCAGATAAACAGCGACATAGCGCATCCCCATTCACTTGAACCTTTTGGTTCGGCATTAGAAAAGCAAGAAACCGCTATTCTTCGCTTCCGCTACAGTTTCGTCACCCACTTTCGGTGCTTGTTGACGTGCGTTACGATGTTCGATGTAACGTTTCGCTTCGTCAGCGATTTGTTTGATAATACCCCCTAAACGATCGGTACTTAAAACAAACGACGTCGCTTCACGAATCGGGCTGCTTTCAGGCACAAAACCATCACAGCTATAAATAGCGCTAACACCCATGACTTTTGTCGCGTCTTTCGGATAAAGCGTACAGAAAGCAATCGGGCTATCGTTCTCTTTCGTCCAATCGTATCCCATGAACGTATTCAGTTCGGTGATCGTTGGTTCCAAACCGGTAACACGTGGATGGTTTAAGAAGTTTTCCAGGTCAGCGCTGTCAAGACGACGGTTCTCGCCAGAAAACAGAACACAAAGCTGGCTAATAACAACCTGCACGTCCAGGTTGACATCCTGCTCCGATTTCCCATTTTCGCCATTCATGTGATAGCTAACAATCACTGGACGTTTCAACCCTTCTGCGGCTGCCATCAGTCCTTTGAAGGTGCGATCGGCGTTGATCGTTTGACGCTCATCATCGAACGAGGCAACGATGCAACACACCACACGTTCACCGCGTTCCAGCAGGTTAGCAACCAACGCAGGACCGGCAACAGAACCTGAACCACCGCTCAAACTAAAGACCACGATATTAAATTTACCTGGCGTATGCTTATTGAGAATACCTGGGATTTGCGAGCAGATCAGCTCAGCGTTCTCGTCACGCTTCTTACCAGAACCGTCTAACTCACGACCAGCTGCATCTTTAAAGATGTAAATATGATCGTCACCCAGTGTGCTATCGCGTAGGTTAGCGCGGCTGGTATCAACATACGTCATGCTGTGTAATCCTTTCGCGACTTCGCCTTCAAATGCTGAGCCGATTTCGCCACCACAACCACCGACAGCCCAAATATGTACTTGGTTCTCTTGCATGTGAACTCCTAATTTAATATGTATTTAACGCACAATGAATCTTTCTTTGCTAAAGGGGTGACCCATGGGTGCTATTGACTACAGTGTAGATCGTATCTGTCGTACAATACCGGCAGATATCCTACAGTATTGCTATATCGATCGCTACGACTGGCGTAATCGCTATCCTCGTTCCGTAGAAGACATCATTACCGATTGGGTAATCCGTAAACGGGTTATCGGCGACATCGATATCTACGGGGGACTACAAACCGTTATCCCCCTTGATGATGCAGGTGTCACTATCGAAGAAGTCACCATTAACTGTTATGTTTTCCACATTCCGTTGGAAGCCACGCAGGGACGTTATATCACGTCCGCATTATCCATTATTTCAGGGAGCGTGAACAACTACGGAATAAACTATAACGGTCAATGGGGCGCTTTCAACCAAACCCAGTTTCAACGTCAGCTTTGTGGGTGGAACCCCGCAAGCAACACGTTACAGCAAGGGATGAACGCGTTCGGTCCTATGAACGTTCTTAGTACAGCCAACGTTGATATCATCGCCCCTAACACCATCATGGTGAACAACGTCACGCCGGTACAATTTCCCCTGAGCCTACGCTGTTTCCTTGCCCACGATCCAGAACTTACTAACCTCAGCATGGAGGTTTGGAACGACTTCTACAAACTCTGTTTATACGCCACGCAAAGTGACATCTACAACAGAACCGTTATCCGTCTCGATAGAGGTGTTACAGCACAAGGACAAGAAGTCGGTGCATTCAAGGAATACATCGATCGCTTTGCCGATGCTGAAAACACATATCAGGAATTCCTGAACGAAACGTGGGCTGGCGTTGCTGCCTGGAACGATCCGCAAACTAAACGTCGCGCCATTAGACTACAAACCGGTTACTTCTGATTAACGACAGCTTCCTCCCTCGGAGTTTTCGAGGGAGGTATTTGCCGTTTGAACACTTTCAGCACGTTCGCAAATTCAGCGGCAATAATACAGGCCGAGGTTAATAGCTTATTGCTGAAAATGAGATCATCCGGTAAACAATCGAACTGAATACCGTATTGCGTCTTTGTCTCATCAACGATCAATGATGGTGTCGATCTTGTCTTCGCGATGTCGGTGATATACAAACGTAAAAATAATTCACCGTCTTCGCTATCCATAAAACGATAAGCATTACCAGAAAACGCAGCATGCGGCGTAACGATAAATTGAACGCGGTCGTCGGTCGGATGGATATTTAACCAACGTTCGATATCACTGCTACTCACATTTTGCATATTTACTACGGTAAAAGCAAATAGCGTATCGTGATGTTTGGAATAATGCAGTACATACGCCACATCTTTCTTTCCGTGAATCCCTTCAATGTATTCTATTGTCGTATAGCCGGATTTATATAGCTTTACTTGCGGTTTATCACTCATCATAACAACCCTTCCCGTTTCATCGCGGCACGCATACTTGCGTAAAGCGCATTCTTCATTGCACCCGGACGCAACGGATAACAAATCTCATATCGACGTCCTTGTTTTACAGCAATTTTCCTTCCGTTCAGAAACAACGTGCCATTATCCAGCAACAACTCACCTTGTAGTACCATGAGTCCTGCTTTAACATGACGTCCTTCTTCTTTCGTTAAGACCTTATAGCCGTGTTTATCCAATAACCACAATTCGTAGATACCATGCGCAGCCTTCGGCATTACTTTCTTCTTCGTCGTCATGGAAGATCCTCCTTAAACTCCTTGTCGGATCATCACCAACCGGAGCATGTTGTATTCCAATGTAGCGCTTTCTAATTCGAATTCATATCGATACCAGAAATTCGGCTCTAATTGACCTACAACACATTTACGAACATCTGTCTGCACCTTCCTCGACAACACCTGTAACAGTTGTGTTATCTCCGGCTTGAAGTAATGCGCCAAACCTAACTGATCAGAATAAAACAGGCCACAATCAAAGATGGCCTGTAAAATAACATATTCAACCATCAGGTGACGCGCATCGGGGTCAGGGAATGGCGAACGTAAAGCGAGGTCTAACACATCGACGATTGGGCCGACATAAATGGCGGCACGGTACTCACGAATAACACTGATGTTATCCATGATAACCTATTCGTTAACTATCGCTTTCTGACGTATCGACGTAGTTGAAAATACGATCCCGTAAACACTCGTAACGAGGCAACGCGCTAAGAATGATCATCTTCAACTGCATCGCGATCGATACACGTTCTTCATCCGATGCATCGTCTCCCCATTTACCCGGCTTAACCTGAATGGGTTCGTGCGGATCCTGCGGGAATATAAAACTTAACAACAGATAATCCGTGCGGAACTCCCACACTTCTCGACCGTCGTTATCGGTTTCTTTACGCAACGTGAAGAGTTGGCGTTCGGTGGTTGGATCCAGCATCAGCGGTCGGCCACGAACAATCTCCAGTTTACGTGGGCTGACGAACGTCGTACGTTCAGGAAGGTATTTTTCAACATCATCCGTATCCAACAAGAACAAAATGATGTCGTCGAAATACTTCGGTGCGTACGTGTGTATCGGTTCGCCGTCGCTATACGAAGAGATCTCTTGAAGTATTGGTGTCTTACATGAAAAGTTCTGGCATGAGCCGCGGGTGATCGGTAAGGTGGTCCATTGATGTTCTGTAGACAATTCAACAGGTACCAACGGATAATCATCGATGAAGACCACGCACGTTGTACTAATGGGTATTCTTCCATCATTACCTGGTTCAAAAACCAAACGTATCTTACCAGTAATCAGCGCCATCTCATCTGGCATTAAATGGCTTGCTGAACGAGCAAGCCTGAAACCGCTCGCCTGTTTATAAGGTTCGGGTTTATAGCCACGGACAATAAGAGAGACATCCGCAAGTTCAACGCTCACGAATACATCTTTGGTGTCTTCATTGTTCGTCGTTAACGTCATTGCTCATTTTCTCCATTGCAACGAATCGTTCAAGCTCGCGTAATAAACGCTCTTTTAACGCAGGATCAACTTCCGGAGCATGTTTATCGCGATACCATTCGGTCCCGTTGTATTGCAGGCTAACATGCCATGTTCCTAACGGGCTTTCCTCTGCAGCGGCGATGAAATTCTTAACGCCGGTTTTGGTAGGATACTCCATGATAGGAACAGCCTGCTTCAGATCCATCACGGTAAGATCCTGGAAGTTATAATCCAGAAGCGTTAATGCACGTTTGTCGCGTAGCAGTAACCCGCAATCCAAAATGGTGAAATCGATACCCCAAAATTGTAGCTTACCGCCCGTACTGATAGGAATATGGCCGCGATAGACCGCGAGATAGATCTCCCCTTTATCGGTTTCTTTATTGTATCCTGCGATGAATGCTGCGGTAATTAACGGCTGATCGCCTTTCGCAAAGAAAACAGGATGCGTACGATAAAGCCAATCATTACGGATTAAATCTGATACTTGACCTAAACGTGCCGTAGGCACCATTGTCGATCCTAAGTCACCATTACTAACTTCGAATTGGTAATATTCAAACAGAACACCGTCGACTTCTTCTTTAGCGTATGGCTCACGAGCTGGATTAGCGAGCAGGTAACGCAACTTGTTATCGATTTCGGTTACGCGTTCCTCATGGGTATCCATACGACTAGCGACGACGAAAGCGGCCAGATTACGTACGCTAAGGAACACGTCGTCTTTCTCTTGGTCACTTAGCCCTTCTTCATCTGCTATCGTTGTCCAATGCAGTGGCCCCTCCACCATCTTTAACCATTTGTCTTCACGCTCTGGGTAAACAAAGGGTTTATGTACAGGAACATTGGTATGCTGAACGCGCAATAGTAACGAACAAGGGGATTGCATTATCGACTCCCATGGCACTATACCACTCGTGACAGCGATGATGTGACGGTTAAGAACAAGAGAAGCTGAATAGGTGATGTTATCTAATCCTGGTAATTGATCCATGATAGGAATCCTTAGTATGTTTGATATGTTGTTTAATTGACATATTAAGTTTAAAAGAGGTTATGTTTTACGTAATGTTAATAACGTATTCTTATCTCTATTAAGTTATGTTCTATCTAAAGATAGTAAACAGATATAATGCTCCCCACCTCCCCATTCTCCCAAGTAATACTGGCCTACCGGCCCTCTCCTTTTTAAGGGAGAGAGTAAGCATTCAGTATTGCTCAAATGAATAAGCAAAACAGTATAAACTTACCGTCTCGAGACAACTCGAGACGGCGTAGTAGTATCTGTTTATCTCTTTTATGCTAACAGCCTATTTCTGCATGAACCTTTAACGATTCGAATACATCTTGCTTCTTTATCATCGTCTTGTATAAACGTGATTGAGCAATGATCTTTATCCATTGTTGAGGATCGCGTAAATTCACATTTTCAAAACGGGGTGGGGTATTATCTCCGTCGAGTCGGATATACCCTAAGAGCAATCCTTCATGGTCTCCTCGACGGATTTCGATATGCGGTTTGAGGAAGACACGATTGTCTGGTGGATACCAGCTTACGGTGTAGTAATGGTTTCCTGAAACAACGAATTCGTGAACGGTTTTTGTCTCATCGTCAATGACCGCATTTACGCTGGGAATCATTAATTTTTGAAGCACGGGACATAAACCTCCATCAACATCGCATAAAGCGCACCAAGCCCGTGTAGGACTTGGTTAGGTGCAAAGGTTGGTGTGTAACATACTTGTTCGGTTGGTGCTTGTTGACGTAAGTCTAGCGGATCCCCGTTGATAAGCATCTGCAGGAGATCAGCGTCGTCTTGCAATGTGTCTTCATCGATGTACGCATCAACACAAAGCAGTCGGTGTAACTGTTCTGGTTTAATTGAAATACCTACAACCATGCAGTTGTTGTAGGTGGCGTTGTCCAGAAAGAAGTGGATGACGCCCGCTTGAGGATCGCCACCGTAGTGAAGCCAACGCGTAAAACCAGCCGACATCATCCATAGCGGGTTGTGTTGTAACGCACTGACGACACGGGTCTCGAAATCCAAACCAAACTTCTGGAAGATCGCACCCATCTGGAAACGATCTTCATCGAGACGGTAGCGGAATATACAAGCATCCGAACCGGTTGAGTTATCATACACCGAAAGATACCCACGATGGATTTCCACGGTAACATTGTTGTCGTCAAGCGTAGCGCTCGCAACGCCGTTAGAAAAGGTTGGAACAAAGCTCATCTTGTAATCCTTAATTTACCTGAATGAATTATCGTTGATGGGTCCACGACGCGACCGTATTTCGCGTTACGTAATACACGATGCCCAAAGAAGTCAGCGGTTTCCAAAACAACCGTATAACAACCCAGCTGATGTTGATGTCCCCAAAACCGTTCAACGGGAATCCAGCAGGGCGACATGCCTTTGTGACGCCAATCCGTAACACAACCAAATTCAGCAAACTGTTCAGTAAACCACTCGTCAATGTCGGTATCCGTAAAGAGAAACACGTGGTTTTTAACCAGATAAGCGAACCCAGGATAAAAAAGCTGGGGGTCATCTGGGTCACGTAGATAAACACGAAGTTTGTCTAGCGTACCCTCGATAACGATCGTATCGGGTAATCCTGGTGGCGTGAACCGAAGTTGGAAGTTATCCTCGTTTGCCGAGGCGTTAACCAAATACCCCAGTTGAAGGGGTCGATGCAGTTCGAAAAGGTTAAACGTTAATGCATATTCGATATACTCTAATCCTATATTCATGTCTGACCTATGTGGTATGGACGGCATTGCATTGCCTTCCGCGAGTGTAATCAGGAAGGTAATGTAGGTTTATTTTAATCTCCATTTCGCGATGATATGACAGTCTTTATTACGTTTACCATCTGAGGGAGCATGCTCATGTCTTCTATTTTACAGGTGTTTAATGCGCATGCGGAAGGCATTGACATCGACGAGTATTTTGTTAATCAGGTTATCCGTTACGCGACACGCTTCCGTACGCAAGACCAAGAACACATGCGTTTTTTCGGTGGGGTTCTGTTAGGCGTGCAAAAAATCCGATTCACAACAAGACATAACGATACATGGTTTTCTGACGTCTTGATGATGGATGAAGAAAGCTTACGACGCGATTTGAGTAAACTACCCTTTTACAATACGCAGACCAACCGTGTTGCCTCAAACGCCTTTAACCTAAGTTGCTGTTGGTTGCTTTATGCGATTTTCCACAGCAAACAAATCAAAAAAGAAAAGGTTCGTGAAGCCGGGATGCTTGCAGCAATGCAAGTCCTCCATTATAAATTCATTTGCGGTCTGGTAGCACGACGTTATCCTTATAACGCTGATCCGGCTATCGCTATTAAAGCGTACGATGAGTTAACCCTCAAATCAGGCATCAAGCGCATGAATAGCTGGAATGAATACATCGACGAACGCTGTAATGCCATCATTGCGCGTAATAGTACACATTTCAGTCGCTGGTCAACCCTGGAACCAGATAGCGTCGCCGAACGTTTTGTGCGTGATGTGAATACCGGAATCCGTAAGGTTATCAACCGTATCACCGATACGTACTACGCGATGTATGAAGAAGGTAAGAAGATAGGCACGTCCTCTCAAACTGTAGAGTTAGACGATGGTCTCGCTGTCCGCGATATTAAACGCAACGAAACCACCTATCGTCAATATCTGTTCGAAATCGCTTATGACCGAACGAGTTTCGTTAAACGTGAACTCATGATCGTCATCCTCGACGTGCATCATACTACCAATCTTTTATCCCTTGAGCGAGCGTTAAGCTACATCAGCGCTAACGTAGAACGACCGACAAGAGACGGAAAACAGGTCTCTCAGATGTTGCGGCTTGTAATGGAGCATGCTATCGAGTATATCATCTTGAATAAGGTCGATATGCGCGATCTTACGTTCTTATTCTACATGCGTAACGTGTACACGTCTAACCGCACTAGCAACCCGAAACTGTTAGAACTGCGTAAAATTGGCTCTGAAGTCATTAAGAAAGCAACCAATGCGAGAAACGACGCTGAGGCTGCGGCGACGCGCACCGGTGTCTTTCTGTATATCCTGCTTCGTGTGTTTAGCCGTAACTATTACGTTCGACGTGCGATGTCACGTTAACAACGTAACGGTAAAACTTTACTGACGTTGGTTATTATTTGAAGCATAGGGCTTCACCCAGGAGTACCATCCCTTTAAGTCGTTTGTCCTCTCCTGGTTAACTGTCGTTCTCTCACAGTGCTCGACAGACCAAAAATGCTCAGGCCTCATAGCCTCCTCTGGGAATGGAACCCAGAGGAGGACTATGTTTGCCTTAAAATTCAATGCGACCTTTTGTTGTAAACAATACGCCTCTTTGCCAACAGAAAAGATCCTCCGATTGAGCGCAAACACGAATACCCGCATCGAATAGATGTTTTGTTCTAGCGCTTAAACAATCAGGATCTTCTACATACAACAGAAGACGTTGGCATTTATTTTGAATGCGTTCGACAAGGATGTTCTTATCGCTTAAAATAAAATGCGCGTTATCTGTTAAGTTATCGTCGGTTTCCAGCTGCTTGACAAGTTTGATTAAAATACGTAATTGCTCAAGTGTGTCATGATCAAGTGAATCACCCATTGCGTACCTCAACGTTATACGTCGTTTGTATTATAATACGCTATCGTCTCCCCGCCTGTATTAACGGGGAGTCTGCAAACTACTCTTAGAAAAAACCGCCCGGACGGTATTGACCCATCGTCATCCACGCATTACGAGAAATATTCCGTTCATTCGAAGAGCGGCTTATTTGACGATAAGTATTCGCTCGTTCCTCCCTTGCTTTCGTGATCATCGCATCAATAGAAACAGCCGCTGAATCTTCCCCACGTATTTTTCCTTTATACGTAAGAAGCTCTGCCTCCAATCGATCCAAGATAAGGCCGTTGGTTTCGGTCTTAAGCAACTCATAGATTTCAGCAACGCGTTGACGAAGCTTCGCCTGCTGTTGGTTAAGATAAGCTTCATACGGATCGATTTCACCCGTCACAGATGCCGGTAAACGACTCATGACTTTAAGCGGATCGATACCATAATGAATCTGTTTCTTAGCGCGCTTGATGAACCACATCGCTAACATCCATGCGAACGTCATGTCATCGTGCATTCCATCCTGGTGGTCGACACGCCCATCTTTGATAACCAATCCAAGGATCTCGGAACACAACATCTTATCACGTAATTGCCCGCGGGTTTCTACAATACCTTCCATCAAGATGTCGGAATACAATTCCATACGTTTGCGTGCATCCGTTGTGAAGCCCAAATGCCGTTTACGTTGAGCATACCAACTTTCATCACGCATGCTCAATGGTAATTTCAGGTCTTCGAACATCGCTGGATTATCAGCATGCCTGTCTACAATCGTGTTGTATACGCGTTTGAACACGTCGATGCCCGCTTGCCGCAAGAACTCTTCAATTGCGTCTAACAACATGATTGCGCTGCTTTTACGTTCAGGAATCAACGTAACGTTCTTAAAACACATCATGAAGTTGGCCATCCAACGAGCAAAAGAAAGCAGGCTCAGTTTATTAAAACGTCCTGTCGCAACAACTTCTGCTGTTTCTACATCCACCATCACCAAACCGATAGCGTCACGACCGATCGCGTCACTGGTGTCTAAACCAGCAACCACCTTATTGTTCTGCATGTATGTCTCGATTTGACCTCGAGGTATATACCAGTTAATGCAGTAGCCTTCAGGTGAGATCTCGATATGGTCGATTTCACGTTGTCCTGCCATGATCATCTCAACCATCTCAGCGGTTAACGGGCTTTCTGCTGAACCGTTGGTCCAAATGTTCATGTAGTCACGGTCTTTCTGAAGTTTATCACCTTCCGTTTCGTTCATGGTTTTTGCTAACCATTCATCACTGAATCCCAACTGAGCATGGTTCCATTGTGCCCCGATCCTGACGGTCGCTTTGCTGAGCTCGCACGGTACGTTGTTCAATACCGTCTGATGGAGATGCTTTTCGTTACGGCAGTCAAAGAAACTTTCAGAGAACGGCGCGGAACGCATGAAAACTTCATAAGCCCATTTGCCTTCGCGTTTATCCAACTCACCTGCTGTTGTCGTATAGATGATACTTGTCAGGTCGCCGTTGCTTAATGCTTCATCACGTGCCGCACCCATCGCACCGATACCAGCAGGAACAATAATTTCGATGTATTTCGTAAATGCGGTTTCGTCGCTATGGAATAGCGGGGTTGTTAGACCACGACCGATGTTCGTTGCTTGTTTCTTATCCGAACGTGGAATCTTTACCGATAGCTTGTTCTTGAAACGCGTGTAGGTTACGTTCTCTTTGTTCGATGAATCCCGACTATCCAGCGTCCAGAGATACGCAGGTAACAGATCGCGTATACTACGCACGTCTTCTACCGTTTTCGTACGGGCGTCACCGTCTTTTGTTAATTGAATAACCTCGGTGTTTCGACTACGAACATAGGTTAGATAACAGAACAATCCTAACATGGTCATGGATTTACCAGTCTGACGTATCTGTATCTGATACCAGTTCGTTCGGGTAAATATCCCCCAGAGCATCGGAATGTTACCGCGGTTAGCACGGAATGAAATTTTGTTATCACCCGCTTTAGCCGGAACACGCATCACTTCACGGAAGAAGTACCATGGATTAAGATAGCATTCCGCACTGATCATCTGAATCTGTTCTGACGTCAAATTCGGCGCGTGGGGATCAACACCAATCAATCTTGGGTTTAATAACGCCATGAAAAACGCAGAGTTCCGGACACCGAATTCACGACGATATAAGATCGCTAAATCACGCCAACTTGTGTTTGTTGTTTCCCAGTGTGGAACAGCCTGAGGAAAATAATCCCAATCTTCCTCAAACAGGATGATTTTCTTCGGATCGACAATCGACATATAAACTCCTCCATCGTTGTATTACCTTATGCGACTTTACTAATAACGACTGCAGTGATACCAAGATGTAGGTCGACGCCATTCTGTACTTTAATCCAGCGGATATACAGGTTAGCGTTATCCTGTCCCGTACCACCTGGGACGTTATTGTTCCTATTCCATTGCGAGATTTCGAAACGTTTCTGCACGTTAGGACCAATCATGATTTCAAAGTGGGTCGGTTCTGGTGCTTTCGATTCCGTCTTCTCAAGATAGAGCGGATGCGTCGGGTAGTAAAGTTGGTTCAACCATTCACCCAGATCTGAGTGTTTGTTCGTCAAGTCAACATACGCGTTACCAGCAACATCGTAAGTAAACAACGCTTTCGTGTTACGACCGTACACGTCCGTTGTTGTCGGCGTTGTTTGCGAGCTGAACGTTACTGTCCAGTAATCACCAGATGTTGCCGAACCTGCTTGCAGCAACGTCATTCGAATAGTCTGCGTATGACGTACGCGTTTGTAAACAGTAGGATCGACTTCATCTAACCAGATGTTGTACGCAAATTCCTGAGGTTGTCCGTATTTCTTCGGATTAAACTCAGGGCTGTTCAGCGCCAATTGCACTTTATCGGTTACGTTGTAGTATCGTTCACGGTCAACGTTATACAACCAGAATACCAACTCGTATCCCACCGCATCAGATACCCATTGTGGATAGCAGAACAGTTTAACACTGTAAGCCCCTTTCGCTTCTTTAGAAACGACGGTATAAGGTACGCTGATGTGTTTCACTGCGCCAGGTAACGCGTAGGATGTGTCCTCATCATCGTCCAGGTAGTAGTGTAACGCCAGCGGGTGTTTGCTGTTGATAACCTGGGACGTGAAGACGTTAAGGCCGTCCAACACAACCTTGTTACCAGTAACCGGCCAATGTTTAATGGAACCATCACTGTAGGTGACTTCAGCCTGAAGGTCGACGGAATCCAGGTTGACGTTGATCGGTAACTCAAGCAGTTTGGTATCGCTGCTGCTCAGCCACGTTGATTTCAGTCGTACCCCGTCTTCCAGAATATATTTAATACCCTGGTCCGGTGTGCGTACATAGTCGGTGATACGAACGATCATGCGTTTCATGGATAGCGGCTGCGGACCGTCACCATAACCTACTACCATTACCTGCTCAAAATCTTCGACGGGCTTAATGCAGTAACCTTCGCGGGGTGCCCAGATGGCTTTATTCGTTCCGTCTTTGTAAGCGATAAGCTGACATGGAATAAAGTCACTGATCTTATTCCCACTGTTGTCATACATCGCACTGATGATTTCACCTTTGGCACTGATATCAGAACCGCGGAACACTGCGATACGTCGAATATCTGATCCATGCAAATGGAAACGACGATCGATATTCATTGTAGCAGGGATCGTGTTCGTATTAATCAATACACGCCATGTATCGTACGACCACGTCGGATCAATGCCCTCAAAGGTTGTCGTCCCATCGTCCTGACCATCGAACGGAGCAGAAAGCTGACCGATAAGTTTAAGGGTACTTAGTTTAGTGCGATCGTCTACGGCGATAACACGATATACTGCGTTGGTATCCCAGTCTTCAACTTTATCGTCCACGTTGGGAACGTAAAGTTTCCAGTCTTCTTCAACGCCATTATAGATCTCTTTATACGCATAGGTGGTATAGCGTCTGTCGAGATCCTGAATAGCGAGTTTATCCGGATGCTGTTGTGCATAAAGCACCGGATTGGTAATCTCTCTTCCCATTATCACTCACCTTTGATTGTGTAAAACTTCGTGAAGTCCACGCGATCTTTCAAGAACTCACGACTGACGCGTTCTAAGAACCGCAGTTGTTTAACCGTAACTTCAAGCGGCGTCCAACTGTCGTGTGGATGAATAGAGACCATCCGCCAATCGTAATTACGTAACGCAGGATCGTAGTCATAGAACCATTTATACGGCTCCATGAAATCCATCAGTTTAACGTCCTGCATATCAGGATCGGGATCGATAACACCATTGATAAGATCGTACGTTACCGCCATCAACGTTGGGCTGATAAGCTGGTATTTGTTTTCAATCGTTACCGGCGTATCGTACTTCACACGAGGGAAATACAAGGACATATAGTCTTCAACGCGTTTATCGGTTTCAAGACTTTTGTCGCGTAGATAATACGTGTCTGTGTTCACGAGACCACGGATAGGGGCAATAACATGGTAAATCGCATAAGGCACCCCATCGTTGACTTTGATGTCGGCAGGGTATTGCGTGTCCTCTGCGGTAACCACTTCGCTACGATCGTAAATACGTCCACCAACCACAATACGAACAACATGGTCGTCACGAACATTAAACACGTCGTCGTAAGAAAGCTGACCGTGCATCGTCCAACCGGTATCGTAAACGGTTTCACCGGTTAAATCCGTGCGTGGAAAACCGGTGCATCTCACGGTAACCGTGTGCGTGTTCCCTTCACTGAAATACCGTTTCGCGTTGATTACGATCGTTGGCCATTTTACGATATAATCGATATCGCGTACCAAGCTGTAGCTTTTGGTTGCTCGCTCGTCACCTAACCATACTTCGATTTGACCGGGTTCGAAAGGCAGCGGATATTCAACATCAATACCCGTCGTAACATCCAACCACACGGTGTGGTTACGATGTTGTACTGTGGTCTTATACGCTAAGAAGTAGGTGTCGAACAATACTAAACCGGTTTGCTTTCTTCCATCCAACGACCATTTTATTACCCCGTTCTCTTCCGTTACCACAGAAGCATCGTCGGTAACATCCTTCCATGTGTTCGCAACAGGTTGTCCGTTACGAAGGTTTACGCTATAACAGCGGTAACTCGCCCATTCACGGATTGGGACGTCGGCAACACCCATCACGTAATCAAGCGTTCTCCCACCAACACCCGATCGACCCTCAACATAGGACGTGGTTTCATATTGCGGATAAAAATGTCGGCCTGCCGGATGTTGCGTGATACCCAATAATAGACCGTCACCGTCGTACTCAAAGAACGCCGCATTTGCACGCAAACCCCATGGTACTTCAGCGGTAGGTGTACCCATATCGTCAGTAACGCGTTGCGGACTATCTGCAACCAGTTTCGCCATCGCGTTATACCCGTAAGCGGAGGTCACCATGTCGATCGTGATATTGCTTTCCTTATTACGCATGATGCGTGTATAATCACTGGCTTCAAGCGTGCGTGCAAAGAACTCGGGTATATTAGCGTTCTGTTCTAACATCGCACCGACGATGACGTCGTCTGGAAGTTTATACAATTCGTGGATGCGGTTATGTTCAAAGGTTAACTGCGTTTTCAAACCGCTATCACGGACAACCACTTCCAGGGTTAAATCACGAAGCGATTCTGCTCCATCAACCCGTTCAACGAAGTAGCTGACATAATCAACAGGAATCCCGTAATCACGATGCGTGAGCATGCGGATACTATTTTCCTGGTTGGTATGGTAATAACGTCCTTTTCCGTTAGGCCCTTTCACGTAGATATCAACGTCATCACGATACCGGATTTTAGTATCCACTTCATCTTTCGGGGGATGAATAAGATACTTGACTTTTTTGTCCAGATCGCTGTTGTACGTTTTAAGATCTTCTACACGGAAGCTGTACCGATGAACAACGGTACCGTCATAGACGACCTGAATGCTGTCACCGATCTTAAAACTTGACGGTGGGATGTCTTCAACCGCTTCACCATTGATACTGCAGTGCGTCCAACCGATTCCGGTTTCCTGGATCTTTTTACGCCAGGCGTATAGCTGACGCTGCCACTGTAGAACCTGTGTCGAGCTGGTTACAATCCCACCAAGGACATGCACCTCACGTCCCGTCGGTTTCGTATATGCTGGATAGCCTTCTGCGAAGTCAGCGTTGAGATAAGTGCGCCAGTAATAATCGCCAACGCCAAGATCAGCGATATTCGGTTGGTCGAGCACGCAGACCAACATCGTTTCGTTTTCCAGATTACCCGTCCACGTTAATGTCAACGGGAATTCTTTACCGTCCTCGGTATAGATATTGTAATACGATCCCTTCACTTCACAGAACTTGCTGAGTTCTCGCCACCATAACCGCCCAGCCCCGACATTAAAATCCTCCCCCATATGTCGTCCAATAACAAACACATGAAACGTATTCGTATCGTCAGGAAGATTGAATGTACGATGCCAAGCCGTAAAGTTTTTTACTGCGCCGGTCTTTCCGGTAATACGACGCATCTTGATACGATGCTGGTTGTCCATTAATGGACGGCAGTTCACATTCAGCGCAGCATGATTAATCAAGTATTGCGCTGTAGGATTAGAAGCGTTCAACACCACGGCATGCCTCCAGGAGGTATTTCATGTTGGCTTGGAAATCATTGACATCACGCGCCATACGACGCTGATCTGCCATGAGACGAGCCAACACGGTATCACGGTAACCACGATCGTGGTCAGCAGCAGAGCATAAAAGAATAAATGTTGGTGGATGCTCTAAAGCAATCCCGGCAACTTCTTTACTATAACCCCCAACCCAACTGTAAGCGGTGATTTCAAACAACAACGCCTGGGTTAACGTGTTCAAACGGGGACTAATATTACTTTCTTTTAACGCTGTTACAAAAGCTGCCATGTTAGGGATATAACCCAGGTTTTCGGTTGCGATACCGATACTCGCAAAATCATAACGAAGCGTTGTCTGGATGGTGCGCACCATAGTTAGTCTTTCATTATTTGTAAGGCTATCTTTAAACAAGCAAAGATAATACCATGCTGTTATGATGGCAACATCACGACGTTGTTGAAGGTCCAGCCCTAAACGCTGTGTGATTTGTCCGCTAATCCAATCACAAAAGACACGCATCGGGATAGGGCCAAGACGTTCAAAAGGACGTGTGCCCAAGGATTCCCATCCTACCTGAAGATACGCACGTGATTGAAGAAAGTTATATTCACGTTCGTTAACAACGGTAGTACGCGATCCTGGGCGTGAAGTGTCGGTTGGTGTGCGAGCATAGGCACGCTGGTCGATGACGACGCGTTGTCCATCCATCACCGTTTTAATCACCAGCGGATGACCGAAGGAAGGAATATCGTCTAACGTGTTTTTGTTACCGATAACTTCTAAGACGGGGGTGTTTACACCATTTTCTTCTCCTGGTGCGCTTAACAACCCACCGACATAAGCAACCTCGATTGCGGTGCGAATACGGTCAATCCCTTTGAGTTTTGTTCCAACAGTTGTGTCGTAAGGAGAGATGAACATAGATAATTCCTTTATTACGGCATAGTAAGAAAACGGGTTACGCACACAGATTTAAGCATAATGGTAATATTTTACGTAATGCCTATGACATTGTGTCACGTGTGCAATTATGTCATACAATTTCCTTAATTTAAGGAGAGTTATAATGAGGCTCAAAAACAGTACGCCTCGCGCGATTTTCACGGGCTTTAAAGAGGGTCTCACTACTGATCCGGTAACCGCCCCTGAGATCACGCCCATTCACCTCCCGTATGTATACATTCAGGGTGGTCGTGGTAAAGAGGATACCTTGCTTTTAACAGGGGACGCCCTGTCCACCGTTTACGGTGACGAAATGTTGAATTACCGCAGTAAGTATGCTTCTCCTGCAACACTGATTGCACGTCAAGCGGCTTCAACCGGTAGCGCAATTTTCACCAAACGTTTGGTGTCACCCGACGCAAAATACGCCCGTATTCGTATCGGTGTAGAAGTGGTTGACGATGTTCTTCCGGTTTGGCAGCGTAACCCTGACGGTTCCTATAAAAAGGATCAGGACGGCAACCGTATTCAGGACGGCGACAAAGTCACCAATAAAATCAAAATGCGTTGGGTCGTTAACCACGACAAAGACGCTGACTCGCCGCATGAATTCGGTAAAGATGAAGTCACTATCGGATCAATGACCGCAACCGCGGACGACGCTCAGAGTAACTACTATCCGATTCTGGATGGTCTGGTAAGCTGGCGCGGTGAGGAAGGTAACAATATCGGTCTGCGTTTAGAAGCGCCGACCGCATTGAGCAGCAATCCGACCCGTACCGACATCATCGAACGCATCGGTGCATTCCTGTATCGCATTCAGTTCGTTGAACGTAAATCGGCACGTACCGCACCGACGGTCATCCGTACCATCAGCGGTATGGAACAAGAAACGTTCGCGTTGCAGACAGGTGTTATCCATCCGGACGACGAGACTGATCTGTCCTTTGATAAAGTCGTTGTTGACGCCTACGAGTACAATGAAACGGGGAATACTCCGATCTTTGCACCGATGGATCAACTTCACATCTATCAGAAGAATATCGACGAACTGACCAAGCGTCTGTATGATGCTGAGAAAGCGGAAGCAGGAAACCATCTGCTGACCGACGTGGAATTCGTTGAAGGTCAGATGAACATCCTTACCGGTGTTGACTACAACGGTATTCCGTACTACGCGGTGGAAGTCCTGGACGCAGACGAAGGCGGCGTTATCTTTGATGGCGGCAGCACCTTCTACGCGATCGACGGTAGCGATGGCACCGTTGACTGGGATACCTTCGACGCGTTAGCGCAACAGCAGTTCGAATCGTTCGGCAACATGGGCGAAGATCTGGAAGACATGGCTTTCTATCCGTTCTCTATCGTGTATGACATTGGTTACAAAGTCGACACGAAGAAAGCGATGGCAAACGTCTTGTCTCTGCGTCCGGATGTCATGATCATTGCGTCAACCCATACCTGGAAGGGTGTGGAACTGAATGTCGATGAAGAAAGCTCCATGGGCGCGATGCTGCGTAACTACTATCGTCTGCATCCAGAAAGCGTGCTTTACAATACCCCAGCTTGCCGCGCTGCTGTATTCATGCAATACGGTGAAAGCATCGAAGCGCCAAGCCTGGGTAAAGTTCCGTTGACGCTGGAAGTTGCGAATAAACTTGCAACTTACATGGGTGCCTCGGATGGTGTTATCCGTGGTACTCGCATCGATAACAACCCTGGTAACGTTGTCACAACGATGCGTAAAATCAACAAGACGTATCGTAACGCAACGGTCCGTGATCGTGATTGGGAAAACGGCTTGAACTATGTTCAAACCTACAACCGTAATTCCAACTTCTTCCCGGCTTGGGGTACGATCTACAATAACGACCGTTCGGTATGGCGTTCGTTGATCAACGTGATCATCGGTTGCGATCTGACTCGTGTCTGCTATCGTCTCTGGGCAGAAACCACCGGTACAACAGGAATGGATGAAACGCTGTTCCTGAAACTGATGGGTGAACGCTTCCTGGAATACACCACGGGTCGTTACAACGACCATGTGACTGTTAAGGGACGTTTCTACCTGGATAAAGAAGACGGTTATAACGGCTTCAGCTATCACGGCGATATCAGCCTGATCGGCGATCCGGGCATGACCGTGGGTACGTTTACCATCACCGGGCTGCGTCGTAACACCGAAGCAGCAGAAGCGGCGTAATGAGAGGAGTCCATAATGCGTCCTGATAATACCCTACTCGGTGAACAGGGTGTTGGTGCTCTTAGCAACGCGGCTATGGTCGATATTCGTGCAGGTGCCCAAAACGGGTACATCAGCAATATCGGTACGTACGTTGCTAACGCCAACTACATTCCGAACCAAATGTTCTGTCTCCTGCTGGAGGCACCACGTGGTTTCAACTATCTACCTAACCCGGATGTACAGATTGGTTATCTGAAGGCGCTGGTAGAAGAGGTTGCGCATTCGATTACCGGTCTGCAGCGCGGATTGGAAGTTGAATTCGTTAGCGTCCCGGTTTCTGGTTCCGGTGAAATCCAGGAAGAAGTCTCTGACGTTAAACGTCCTCGCTCTAACCCGACTTTCGGGATCTATGAGAAAGAAGGTCGTTCCGTTAGTTACTTCCTGGAACAATGGATCACGTATCTGTTGATGGATCCGGATGCCAAATATCCGATGTTGTCGTCTATCGTATCCACCGGTGGTCCAACCGACCTGCTGGCGGATTATCGTAGCGCAACGATGCTGTTCGTTGAGCCAGACCGTCAACACAAGAAAGTGGTTAACGCCTGGCTGTGCACGAACATGATGCCTCACGGTACCGGTGACTGGACATCACGTCGTAACAAGAACGATGCGCCAAACGTGGTAGAATTGAGCATTCAGTTCACAGCGTTAACACAGACCAACTACGGTGTGCGTGCTTTTGCACAACGTCTGCTGGATAAGATGAACCTGCTCAAAGTGAACCCGGATTTCCGTCCGGCTTATCTGAGCGACATCGATCCGGCTGTGGCAGCGCAGAAGGTTGGCTACACCTTCGACTTTGATAACAACGATACCTTTGAGGTACCGAATACTTATCAAAACGTAACACCTCGCGTGTAACGTAAAAAAAAGCATATTAACCTCCCTTCCTTCCCCGGCCTTGACGGCTAGGGAAGGAAGGTTTATGGTTTATTTACTGTTTGTTCGTGGCTTCACGAATGAAAATGACATCAGGATATTCTTGAGATTCAATGAATTCAGGATTACGATAACGACGAATGTGACGCATCGTTGTACAAGCAAGTTTGTAAAGATGTTCCTCCTCACGTTGTGTTAATAACATCAGTTGCGCGTCTGGAATCACGAATGGGAGTCTTTCATTCACATATTCTCGAAGGTCATCGAGATCATCGTGATGAATGCCCTCTGAGAGCTTATATAACGCTTCCAGCAATTCTAATCCACCGAACTGGTAACTTCCTATTGTCGTCGTAAACAATGCGCCAGAACGCGTGGTGGATGCTCTATCGGCGACATCGTATTGTTCTAACATATATCCGTAGACCATGCTACGTCGATCCAGCGTATCCGTAACGAGATTACGCCACCGTTCCAATCTTTCGAGCGCCTTGTCGATAGAGTAAACGATCATGCCATGTTCATCCAACTCTTCCGCAATACCCAATAGTTCATTGTTGTTAGGTTTTGCTGCACCGATAAGAAAAACACTCATTACTCAAACTCCTTATTCCAAAACTCGATTAATGAATCGAGCTGTTCCTTACTGGTTATCTCACCTCCCCTAACAAAATGAAATCGTTCTTGAATGGCGATCTTTTCAAGGATATCGGTAAGCAAATGACGGTGACAGAAATTTCCTGCAGGACAATAACACCCTAACACCACAACCGGATGGGAGAATAAAGCCAACCATTCCGGTGTATGATCAACAAAGCTTTTGCGCATAAGCGTGTAATAGCCTGCGGTATATTCATCCTCGGTTAACGTTTTTGATTTGATTCCTGTAACAAGTTCCCATGAAGGTGCGAAGAGCGGGTTACCTGTTTTCACCGTCGTGTCCAGTAGGAACGCTCGTGTGTCTGAAAGCCAACGATATTTGGCTAATTGAAGGGTGTATAAAAACACAGCGCTAACCCCAAAGGATAAAAATAAAACCTTGACATAACCACCACCGCAACCCCATACAGGGCTACGGTGGGGTCATACAGAGAGACGTGTTAAGTTACAATCAGTCTTTCAGCAGCTCAGCCGCATACGCACTGATGTTGTCGCGAATATGCTTAACCTGAGTTGTCGGGAAAGATTTCTTATACGCGGTAGTCAAGCGTCCGTAAACCTGTTTCTTCTCGTTAGAGCCGAAACCAACTTCAGCGCTGCGCTGAACCGTTGCGGACACAACGTCTTTGCCCAGCGGCAGGGTTACAGAAACAACGTCAACCTGTTTGTTATCCGCCATGAACTGCGCGCCGACGCGGCCAACCGCCAGACCGTGAGCCAGACCGATATCGGTGGTCAGTTTCTGTGCTTTTTCCAGGATTTCTTTTTCTTCCGGCGTTACCAGAGTACCCAGGAAATCACTGCCCAGCTTCTGGCTACCAGATTCGTCCAGTTTAATACCAGCGGCGATTTTATCAGAAAGAGCCTGAACTTCCGGACGTACGTTAGAAGTGGTTTCAGTCGCTACGGTGGTTTCTACAGCTTCAGACATGTTAATACTCCAATTAGTTTTTTCGATCGATCAAAAGGATAAAATCAGAAGATTCTTTCTTCATAGGGAAAACACAAGTCGGTTAAGGTTTACTTCTTAAACTCCTTGCGTTCTATCAGTTAGGTAATATAGACCTCAACTTTTTTCCAATAATGCCGCAACGTTCCGCGCGAAACGAATTACCTTGTAATTGCGGGTCTGTTTGATATCTTCTTCCCCATCATTGTCACCTTCGGACGGATCTTCCCACATGAAGTCTTGTTCGTCCGCTTTCTGTAAGTAGCGGTATAACTGCACCATGCTGCGTGCAGTCGGAGAGATAGCGCGAAGCTCATCCAATTCTTCATCCGTGAGCAGAACGTGCGGTGAACGCAGTGGTTCCATTGTTGTATTACACAACAGACGAATCAGCAGATCGACGCACGGAATAACAGAACCTGGTGAGGCGATTTCTGGGTGTAACGTATAACCCCAATATACGGTGTTAAAATACGTCAAAACGGCAGGTAGTGACGGATGTTCCATCGCACGGCCAATTTGTTGTCTTACGATAGATGCACGATCGTTCAATACATCGAAAGTAATCTGCTGCGGTTCCATAACCGCAAGTGAAATACCGTACGCGTCAGCCACACCCAGGATTTCATGAAGGACCGAACGTTCTTCTTCGGTGGATATTGTCCCGATTGCCTTACGCCCTGCAAGGTCAATCAGCATCGGTGAAACAGCTTCTTTAACCGCATTAAAAGAAGCCTGGTAAGCGTGTTTATGAATATACAGTGTCCACGCTAATGCGCGCTCAGCCGCATGAAGCAGATCGACATAAGACAGTTCTTGATGGCATGGGCCATACACACTCACAGCAAGCTTGGTGGCTTTCTCAGAGGCTTGCATAATAACATCTGGTGATTTAGGCATATCGCGTTCTTCTTGCATCTTTTAAATTCCTACTTAACAATAAAGTTCATATACGGCGTATGTATCCGTAGAATAATGGGTTCTGGTAAGATCTTACATCAAAATGACGGCATAAAAAGTACCTCCTTACCCATGTGGGTAAGGAGGTTCGTCCATCACGACGAAAGGACGTTATGTGACGCGGTGTCCATAACGGCCCTGGTAGCAGGCATCAAAGATAACAAAAAGGATGTAAGTTGAGCTAAACCACCTAAATACGGTAACGATTACTTCCGTACACAATATAACGCAACATCTTTTTTACCAATGATTAAAGCTGCCCGCTTTAACGACGTCACAGCGCAGATGGTTACGTAACTGATCCAGGAAGACAACCGGACTGTCACCAGACAACATAGCCAGCGCGTGTTGGCCACCGGAACGAACAACAAGCTCATCAACCATTGGTGCTGTAATCGGGAGATCATACGCATCCATGATTGCCTTGGCTTCCTGTTCTACGTCTTTCTGGAACCCTTCCATCGTCGGAGAGTCATATTTGGTTGCAAACTCGATCCCAGGTAAGTTAACGTAATCGTAAGTCATGACACGGGTCATAACACGACGGCGTTCACGTTGCCAGATCTGAGGATCGGTTAACGCGCGAACCGAAAAACATACGTTCACTAGCGGTGTTTCAAAATCTTTACGTAATGGATCACCGTACGGTCCGCAAGGAATAACATCCCCCATCACCATCACGACAGGACGACCACGACGATCACGTCCAGCTTCCTCTAACCAAATCTTAGAAAAGCAATGGCTTACCTTCGTTTCTTCGATTCGTAATGCTCGCTGCAAAAAGCTGGTTGCATCCTGACCGATCTCTGGTTTAGGATGACCGTATTCACCTTTCAACGAACGATTGCGTGCGTTTGTTTGCAATAAGCTGTTTTCCAGGAACAGCGGTTTCGAACGCTCAAGTTCGTAATATTCTTCGGTATTGTTAAAACAGTTAAATCCGCCTATAACACAGGTGTAGGCACCGTCAGCATTAGGACGGATAATACCTTTCTTATTCACACCAAGATAACTGGTGCAAACAAGATTACTAATTGGTGGTTGCATCATAACCCCTTTATAAGCAACTGAATGAAAAAAGCGTTACATTCCCGCTTTTACGTCAAGAAGGTGACGCGTAAGCGTTATATCACCATTCATACGATCCGGCGCACTGATGCCCCAATAGTACCAACGCGTCGTCTTTGGCCACCAGGTATTTTTCTAACGTTATCCGTGAAACAGACACATTAGAGAAATCCATCACACCTAAGCGATGATCGTAATGGTTAATTTGCATCCGGTAATAACCTTTCTTTACCACCAGAAACTCACCTTGACGCAACCATAGCGGAACGTTATCAACCTCCGCATGGATATAAAACACCGGACATTCTGTCGTAACGGAGTTTTCCTTCCCATCACTATCTGTAATTTTCCCTTTGGGAACAGCCGCGATAAAACATTCTCCGATACGCTCGGTTTGATACCCGTTGGGGTAACGCGGATCGTGAAACAACCAATGTTCATCGCTAATATCAACATCGGATAATAACGTACGATGTGGACGTAAGGCGATATCAAACGGAACACGATAAATAACGTACCCGCCTAACCAATGGGCTAAGTGACCACCGGAATAGTACTGCTTGATTGCGGTACTGTATCCGTATATACAACCCATCAAACTGCTGGATACACAGATCCTTGGAAACGACCCGTCTTCCATACGCAAGGTACGTTGAGGGATACGTGGCATCATCGTTTTCAGTTCGGTATCGGTGCTAATATGCAATAAACCGAAAGGAAGCGTTTTGCTCGGCACCCACGCACAACGTTCCATAATCGCTCTTGGGACAATAGTCTCGATAGACGATAACATATCACCCCCTCAGAATCGCTTCTGTTTCGCTGATCGTATCCGCAGGATAAACCAAACTACTATCGATTGCGTTATTCACGTAACCACCCATTAAGTTGGTGATGGTGTTTGTACCACTATCGATAATGTTTCGTAATCCGATATCGATGGCTTTTAAGGTGCTGCGTTCCTCATCCGAAAGCAAACGCCATGCCCGACGACGATCGTTGGGATCACGCGTGGTGATAGACGCCAGAACAGAATAGATGCTGCTATCCGCATTCAGTTTAACGCCTGCCAATTTCGCTGACGTGTAGAGCAGCTGATATTTTTCTTTCTCAGTGTACCACCATGGCACCTTACCGAGCGTATAGATCTCGTTATACATCAGCCATGGGAAAGAGTTTCGCATCACGACATCGGTCGACACCAACACCGTGTCGCCGGGAAGAAACACAAATTCATAAAACGGCTGACCATCCATGGTAATTTCACGGATGTCAGACGGGTCGATATGGAGCTGGGTCAATGCGTGGCTGACACCATACTGTCCATCAGGAAGAATAATCGGGCAGCACGCACAAACCCGGTTCTCACTCCCGATGATAGATAAACCCAATCCCTCGTAACGGACGGGTGTCAGAATCGAACACCCGCCACGAGTAACAACAGATTTATCTTCTTGTATGTCCCAGTCCGCAAGCACCGCAGCACCGTTGCGGACAAGCGCCATTTACACCTCGCTAATCTGGATAACGTAAAGCTGCTGGGCCACGTAATCGGTGGTCAGATGCATCGTTGCGATGGTTGCTGCTTCGAATACCGTGAGTTCAGGACGTTCACGCATAATCAAATCGATCTCATCGATGAGACGGTTAACGCCTTGAGCGTCTTCGTGATGCATGGTTTTCACGTACAGCGTACGGAAATACTGCTGGAAGTTAGCTACGTCGGTATCGGTAAGGGTAGCAACTTCACCACGTACGATTTCCATAACCTTCTTACGGGTATCTTCATCGAGGTCCACTGTAATCAGGTCAGCAAATACACCCTGCAATGCCAACGCGTATGCACGTAAGCGGTTTGCGGCCTGCTGGCTGGCTTTCATGTTAATGTAGTTACGGTAATGCTGCATGAAGCCCGCACCGTTAGCCAACAGTTCATCTTTACTGATGAGTTCGCGTTCTAACAGGACAGCTGCGGTTAACGCTTCCGGTGAACCACCTTCTTGCAGATAACCCATGTAGACATCCGCGTTAACGAAAATCGTCATCGTTGACGCATCTTCAGCACGTTGAATCTGAGAAGCTGACGGTGCAGAAAGAATCAGTTCACCACGCTCCATACGCAGGATACGATCACGACCGACGCGAGCCATCCCGTTGATCGCCGCAGCACGAGCTTGTTGCATTTTAGCGCGGTAGTTTTCAAGCATCATGTCGTTGCCGTCCTGGATATCTTCCAGCAGGTTAACGGCCCACATATAGCAGAGGAATGCGGGAGTTGCCGCAGCGCGGGAACCGTGGAATGCAACGTTATCGCTATCCGGATATGTAATCAGATAAGCGGTGTTGTTCGAAGAAGGAGCGGAGCCACGGAAGAAATAGTTGTAGATGTCTTCCAGTGCCTGATCGCTCATCCCTTCCGTTGCTTGCTGTACAAAACGATCCAGGTTTTCATTACCGGTATACAGCAACGTACGCAGCTTGTCACCAGTGATAAACGCAAGCTTTTCGGTTGGGGTGAAATCGTTATTAATCGAAATCAAGCCATTGAGATCGTAATCGCTAACTAAGGCCTGGTACTCTTCGGAGTTATAAAACTCAGGATAGTAACTCAGACTTACTGTCGGGATCAGTTTCGGTGCCAGGATGATCGAATCGATACGTTTTTCCAGTTCCGGGTACAGTGCACGGCATTTCGGCAGGATGGTATTACGCGCCAACTCTTTGGCATACACCACTTTTTCCACCACGTCTTGAACTGCGGTCTGTAAAACTTCATCGTGGATATAAACCTCGCGTTCGCTGGCAGGTGCTACAACGCCATCTTCGGTTTCATCGAGTGTTTCAGCAACAACCATACGTTCAGCACTAAGCTGCACCAACGCATCCGCGTCTTCCGGCGGCTGGTTCCAGTGCATAGTTTCACAAACCGCGGCTAACGGGGTACCTGGAATCGCAGCGACGATTTGGTTACGTTTGATAAACCCTTCGACAATGGGCTCAACAGCATAAACAGTTTTATTGGTGATCATTACTGCGCTCCCTCCAACGCATTACTACCTACGGGTTCTTTGGTTTCCAGACGGCTGTTTAAGCGCGCAGCAACCGCATCTTCCAATCCCAACGGCATAACCTTTTTGTTCACGTCAGGATCGGCGGCATCATTACCAACGGTTTGACGTACGACCTCAGCAACCAACGTTACCGCGTTCGTCAGCGCAACAAAGCTCGCTGCCCGAGCCGTGTTAAGTTGTTCTTGGTTCATTCACTTTTCCTTTTAATGTCAGAGCATCGCATTCTTGACATACGTCAAGAAGGTACTGCGTTCAGCGAAATAAACGAGCAGGGGCATGAAGCCCCCTGCTCTTATTTAGCGTCGTTAAAGTAAATATCAACAGCTCGTTCCGTTGCGTAGAGGAGACCAAGATTCACAGTCCCAACCACTTCCGGTGAACCGATGATACGGTTAGCGATACTGGTGCCACTGAAGATAGCATCAAGGGTGTGCCCGTCTTCGGTTTTGTTCACACCATGACCCACGGAAGAGACAACGGATTTCGCTTGTGCTGCGAAGGTACCTTTATCACCCATCCCCGCACCAAGGTCGTAACGCATGAAAATACGGATGGCGATCTGGTTCTCGCCTAACGGATTACCGTCTATTCTCACGTTACTATTGTTGATACGTCCCGTTGTTGCTTCGTTGAGTTTCAGTTCCTTAACGCGTTTAGCTCGCGCTTTATCCGCTTCACCGACGAGCGCCGCCATGGTTTCACTCATGTCCTCAATCTGAGCACGGTACAATACATCGATCTGTACAACTTCACCATGAACGTCAGCACGTGGGTTATACTGACTCATACGACGTAATGCTTCAACGGCTTCCTGACTCTCATCACTCAGATCGGTTGCAATCGGTTCTTCCAGTGTTGCAAGGATCGTTCGAGGTTCAACATGATCACCGATTTTCACGAGACCGCGAATGTTGAGATGAGCGTCAACAATGAGCGTACGGCTCTTAATCGATGGTGTTACGAGACGATCGGCAAGATTGTCGAAGATATACGAACTGTCCTCGTGCGTCTCTGGAATATCCAGAATACCAACAAGAGACAGAACACCTGCTCGCCAAACAACCTGACCTGGGTTCCACCAGTCGCGTTTAAAATAAAGACGGTGGAAAACCACCACATCCTGATCCTTAACGCGATCCCCGACTTTATAATCGGTAATGAGATCGTGAGGATAATACTTACCTGGTCCTTTCCCGATTATCGTACCGAGCTGGAAAACCTCTTCCCCTAACTCTGGATCGTCGTATTGTATCGTCAGCGCAGTTTTGGTGACCTTCTTAACAACACCATCGCCTTGGGCAGCCGCTGCGAAGAGTTTACCAACACGATGTGCGATGACAGTCTCGCCACCCGTACGCCATGGTTGTACATCGTAACCTTCAGCAGCAATCATGCGGTTGTGTTGGATCCCGACGAAGACCAGACGTTTTCCATCGTCACGGTCTACAGCCGGAACAGCTAACGCCGACGTACTCATTACCGATGAGATACCGTCTGTCTTTTCATCGAATGGTCGTGTTTCACCATACACCGACACGATATTAGCATTAGGTGCAAGGTAAGCGGAGATACCTACATCCCCACTATCTTTCGTACCCTCTGACACAATACCGACATCGGACTTGTCGTACTCACGATCACGTGCGCGTCGAAGCGATGTCTTTGAACGACCCCCGATACCGGTCATCGTCGCTTCTTCACCCTGCTTGATATCCAGCATCGGGTTGGTTTCATCGATCACGATGGAAGCACTGTCGTCGAGAATTTGGTTCCAGACGCTTACCGGACTGATTGAGATTTTCTGGCGGTTCCCTTGACTGCTGTTCTCATTCTGACGAATAGCCCCAACCAGGTCCTTATACACCAATTCAGCGAACTTATCGTACGTTTTAAAACGTTGGTAGTTCACATCGTTGGTGTTAGGTGCCCAGTCATCCAGAAGCAGTTCAACAGCACGCAGTAACAACATGGCGAAATCGGTAGGTTCTCCCATGTTCTGTAATAGCGTACGACTTACCGGATCAATGAAAAGACGCTCCATGAGTTCAAGTTCGCGTAAATGGCGAACCTTAAGTCCAGCACCATCGACAACGTTAAAATAGATATCACGATTGTCAAAAGCGCCGCGAGCGTAACCGATGTAGTTACGGTACTCGTTAAACCCACCCAGCAACAACGTCGTCATGCGATCGTCTTTACTGAAGATCAAACTTTCGTCGTCAAAGCTCACCGCGAATTCATCCGCTGCTAAACCCATACGAGAACCACGAGGTACCGTACGATAGTTTGCTTTAAGATGTTCTAATAACGGGGTAAGTCCACCCAGATAACTTAGAACAACGCCAACCGGAATACGTACGCCCATGAATTCAAGATCGGCAGCTTCGATCGGCATCTTAGCCGCATTGATGCCGAAGAAATCAGGGAACGTCCCTACAGGTGTTGGTGTTTGTCCTGACTGACAGATATAGAGCTGATTGCGTTCATCGATCGCTAGGAATTCACCAGACGTGTTACGTGCGAACGTCAGGAGTCCTTCGGCTAGCTGTTCGTTGAACCGATCTTCCCCAATGAACTCCGGCAGTGTTTTTATATCGAGACGTATATCCCAATCAGCAAATTGGATTTGGGTATAATTGCGCGCAAGCACTGCGAAGTAATACGGGACTTTGACAGACGGATCAAAGACGTTACCACGTTTTAATGTTGTTAAGGGTGAAGACTTATCGTAATACATCGCCGTAAGTTGACGTGTTAGCCAGCGACCGGCGTTATTAACGACGCGCTCTGAACGTTTAACAAACACCTTACCGTAGGCGGTACTCAACGCAACTTCGGATGACGATACCTTTCTAATAGGTTTATCGACGCGTTGTTTACGCATCCGGTACTTGATACCGTTAACGACGTAAATGCCATCCTTACGAACCTTCGGCAACATCACCGGGAACGTGGTCGGGACACCGCCTACAGGGGCCAGTTTAATCGTGATGACTTGATAATCGCCCATCACGTCAACAACATCTTCGACTTTATATCCCGTGACAGGGTAACCTGCCTGTTGTACAGCAACAACGGCAGCTGCGATGTCCTTTTGCATTACATGTTCAACGTAATGTTTATCCCACACCGCGAGCGTCGATTTACATAAGCTCTTGTCGACGATAACGTCCGCTTCCGGCATAACCTTTGCGGGAGCTAATTTTGCGGCTTTTGGTTTAACTTCAACATACTCAGCAAGTGTTAATCCAGAACCGTCAGGTGCTTCGATTTCGTGAATGGCATCGGCGTTACGCATCGCTGCTTTATATTGGACGCCACTTAACTGACCCGCATCCGCCAGATCGCTCGCGCGTACCAACACCGCATCCGATAACGACTGAATATATTCACCATGTGTTTTTGGTAACGTTGCCGCGTCAAAGACATCAACCTTTTCTTCTTCGGTATTGTCGGTAACGACTTCGAAGAGATCGTCGGTAATGTCCTGATCTTCATCGGGTTGGAAATCTGGTTGTACTTCTACCCCGGGTACTTCACGGACATCTTCGAACGAGCGTTCTACAATGGCGTTCCACGCATCAGCGTCATCGTCTTCATCCGACCCACCAACCAACTCTGCTTCTAACTCGTCGGGATCAAGAACGGTAGCGAGATCTTCACCGTTAGGAAGCACGACATCGCGATCATCGTACTCCGCATCCGGGCTGTCCGCAAGAATATCTCGCTCTTGACGAAGAACCTGTTCCTCTTCTTGTTTCTGTTCTTCTTCATTCGCGCTCTGCGACCACAGACGTGTTACCGCCATCATCCAACGACGCTGGAAGGTTTCAAGTGTCGTTTTATCGAGTTCTTCCCCTTCCTTTACAAGTCCGGTACGCCATTCTTCCAACAGACCAAGATTCAGCGTAAAGAAGTACACGCCGTCTGTAAATACAACGTTAAGCTTATCCAGAGTGGCTCTGTCTAACGAAGCCATCGTGCTGTTCTCACGATCGGTTCCCAACCAACGGAAGAAGTCAAAGAACGACAGCTCCTCCGGTGTGGCGAAATTCATGAGGTTGTTACGGGTCGGTGCCTGTTGCGTAGTACGCATCAACGAAATCTTCGGCAATGTTGACGGTATACGGAACAACAAAAAGTGTTGACGATCGCTTTGCTGTGCGATTTCGTTGGCTTTCGACCAAATTGTTTTACGTACGTTGAACCATTCATCATACCAACGGGTGAGCGTTGGACGATAGATGTACATGTGGTTAAGATGTGCGTAGTTAGCAACGATCTGAGCGTTGATGTTTTTCTCCACCGCACTTAGATCGGTAACCAAACGAAAACGACGATGTGATGCACGATAATCCAGTTTCGCTCGTGGGAGTTGGAATCGTTGATCGCGTCGAGGTGCGCCCTGTTTGGTTGCGAGATCATCAGCAAACGAAATCCATAGTTGAGCACTTTCTTTACTCAGCATGTATTCGTTTTCTGGAGGACCTATCAATGAAGGATCCGTTGCGGTGTAATGATAGACAGCATAACGTGGCAGCTGCAATAGCTGCACTAAACGTAATCTTGGCGATAGTAGCTCTTGGTAGCGTCTGACACCAAACTGTCGGTAGTAATCAAGGTATTTAAGTTTTGCCATGGGTTAGGCTCCACGAGGTCCCGTTAAGTTGCGTAATAGGAACGCAACCGTATCGTAACCAATATCAATGTTGAATTTGTTTTTACCGCTTACCCAAAAAGCACGCTTCTTGTGCGAGTTGGTAATTTCGTCAATAGCTTCCATGGAATAAAGAACGTTAACCGAGACCGTATCACCGTCGAACCTTATCTTCGCCTCAGGTCGCTACGCTGAGACCGCCTGCATGGATACGTACATCACAGGCTGCTTGCACTTTCATGCAAGAGGAGACTATATCAAACCGTCAGCTTCACCTTCTCGATACGATCGAGAATGCGGTGCTGAAGAATACTTCAGCAGCACCTGTTACGGTAACCTACACTTCGAAGACGCTTGTCCTCTACAGGGTGGTAAATCCCTTAGTCGTTGAACCTACGTTGTTTCACATTCTTGCAAACAAGAATGCCGTATTGCTACGCAACAACCAGGCTGCTGATTGCCCATTATCACGCACCTTAGCACCGCTTACGCGGCTTTTCTTTCAGCCTAAGCCTCCATGGGAGGTAATGTCTGATTTAATCAGACATCGCCAGGAGGTAGTGCATCTCAACTGTTGTTTCCGCCTTTCGGCACCTCATGGGTCGTTGAGCTTTAGGGGTTCCCAGCAATTCGTAGGTTTTTCAAGCACTCCCTTTCAGGAATACCGGACCTTATAGAAAAGCTATTTATTCAAGTATCTGAAATCCCACTTATCCTTACGTCTATTATCGCACTTGATGTCAGGATGTCTAACACGGTGTTGAATCGTAGTCGCTGGTAATTGACTCACATTCACAGCCGATTTCGCGCCAAGAACAATTGTTTTTGTGTTGTCCGGACGAGTAACTTCTACCGCTCGATGATGTTTACGTAACACATCACGCCAATACTCACGCCGTTCCGGTTCCGCGTATTCGAGCATATAACCGTTGGTATCGACCAGACCGTAACTCTCGTTTAAACGAGAGGTGGCGGCTGGTCTACTAATACCAATCGCTTTAGCCGCGTCAACCACGGTTTTATACGGGGTCTCATTACCGTCTCTATCTACAACCACAATAAAATCTGGACGCGAATCGAGCAGCTGCTGTCTTCGTTCAAGGGCTTGTTGATGAAGCACCTTATTAACATGTTCGAACCCGTAACCTTCTGGACCGTGCCACCCTGGATTGTTATTCGCTCGATAAAGTACCGTCGCTGATTTCACTCCGGTCTGACGTGATGCCTCGTTTGCACTATGAACAACCGTGGTAGTACCATCAGGGTGATATATCCGTATCTGGTTCATTATACCAGAACCAACGAAATTACCATCAGCTGATTTAATGTCTGGCCAGGGTTGCGGATCATCTTTGAATTTAACCACCCAACGGTTGTTAAACAATTTGACTTTCCGAGCATGTTTACCTAATGTCGTGTCTGTAACACCGGCTACAGCAGAGGCTTGCGCGATACTAGGATATTCCGTGACCACATCTTCTTCAGTATCCCAAAGGAGAACCGGTTTGTTATCATCACGTAGTCCAGTCTCAACCGCATGTAGAATATTTCTAAGGCGGGTTGCCCATTCCAGATTGTCTAACGCGTAATTCCACTTATCGCCATCAAGATGGTTAACGTCCATCCTATCGACATCAGCCGGATAATCTTTCCACGCTAAGAGCAGACAGCGATGAAGCGATCTTCTCTGGGATTTAAATCGGCAATCATGCTGCATACTAACGAAAACATAGCTATCGTCAACACACCAGTGAGGACACTGACGGCCAGTAATACGGTTGATGATTCTACCTTTCCGGTTGGCCAAATAACGAGTGTGTCCGGGAATGACACGATAACCTGGGTACTTAGCGATTTCGTAAGCAGGCTCGAACCGATAGGATAAATTATCAACGTCCCAGTTAGATTCGTCACCATCAACAAACATCGCTTTGACGTATTTCTGCGTTTCAATATCAACCAGGATGTTTTTGTGTGCGATACAAATCAATGCTGGGATATTGAATTCGCGACCGGCTATGATAACCATGTCGCCATTTCTCGGTACCTCGACGTGGGTATCGCGATACCGTAAGTTTCCATAGCCGTCTATTTCAATCCAGCTTAGAAACGGAATAGATATAAACTCTTTTTCAGATACTCGCCATTTAAACATTTCAATACCTATTAATTAACACTTTCATATTAATAGGTTTAAAAGTTAAATTTGCCAGAAAACTGGCATTTTGTTAGCCTTTCCTTGATCACCGCCAAGTCCGGCGAGGTATGGCGCAGGGACAATAGTAGTTTCTACGAATGAAGCATTAGGTAACCAGTCTGGGTATTCCCACGCAATAAATCGCTCATCCGTTATTGGTTCCCAGTTACTATCAAGTTCGGTTTTCGGTTTTGCGGCAACGGTTGTACGTGCGTAACAGGTTAACGGGATAACCGATTGCATACCAGACACCGGATAACGTGTTACCATCGCAGCCAGGTTATTCCAGTATTTATAACCGGCGATATAAATAAGCTCAGTATACGTGATAGGGTGAACATCCGCACCAGGTTTGTTAAGCATCTCCGGAGGTAATTCACTCATGCCACGGAATAACCGAAACGAATCACTGTTCACATAGACAAGGCAAAGATATCGTCCATTAACCATGATAGGTTCGTTACGCACACCAGGATCGCTTAAGGTATTCAATAAACGTTCTATCCCATCCCATGTTGTAAAGTCATCGATGGTGTCTGGATCAAGCGTGACGCGCTCACGTTCCATCGTTTCGGTATCAATAAGTTCAACTTCTGTAACATCACGGACAAATATTTCCTGCAAAATACCGGTACGTAACGCATGTTGCGTTACGGGGAGAGCAGCTTTACTCATCTGGTATAACCCTAACTGAACGGCGGTACAGGAAGGCTGGTTAGGCGACCCTAGTACCTCCGTTGTGGGGTTAATTGCCGAAATAACGTTACGGGTTGAGTTCCAAACGCGACGTGAGCCGAACTTACCTTGGAAGATCCCTTTCTTACCTTGGAACATATCCAACAACAAAGCGTAGATATCGTTAAATGTTCTCTGTAAGCTCCAGCGCTGGCCGTCGTAAACGGGATCGGAATAATCTTTTAATCCATCAGGGACGGTGTTGGAAATTGCAAGGAAACGACGGTACAACTCTGTGATTTCTTGCTCGCTTTCATACCCACCTTCTTTTACTTCTATTTCACGTAAGCCCGCAGGTAAAACCAGTAAGTGACGAGTCATCGCTTTGAACATGTTCTCTTCGACAACTTTAATTCGTAGCTCTCGTTGAGCTGAACCCGTTGAAACGAACTTGATATCCGCGACGTGTTGTGCAAAGAATCCGTATCCTGTTTGTCCTGTTAACGCATCAGACGCAACGAAGTCGCGTTGTTCAGGATCCCAACGAGCGTACGCCTTCCCCGACATGATATCACCATAGAGGTGCTTTAGTCGAATGAGGCGATCGTAAATGACAGGGTGCAGGATTTCAACCTTGCATTCAATCACCGCAAATCGACGGTCTCGATCTTCACTACCCGCACTACCAAAGATGGTGTAAGAATAGAAACCGTCATCGTGGAAATTACCGGTGCTTGGGTCACGAATGCTCATGCTCGTGATCTTGGGGAGAAAACGTAACTGTTGTTTATCGAGGTGTAAAATGCTAATATTAAACGGCTCTCTGACTTTAGCCATGGAGACACTCCTCTTTACCACCACCGGCTGCGGCGGTATCATCTGAACACACGAGAGACGTAATGGGTGATGGCGTCACCCATCGCTTCCTTGCTTGAGGCGAGGAAGGTACTAGGTTACGTACCTGCGTGATAAAATCAAGCAGGCGATGTGTGAAGTTACGCTTCAACATTATCAATGCCGAAGGTAAACTTCGTGCATCACGTTCCAACGTAACATGGGAACGTATCGAACTGGAGGTATACATGGTAGATAAAACCCGTGTTGAGGGTGATGATAATTGGGATAACTGGGATGAAGACTTCTCCCTGGATCTCGATTTTAACGAACCCAAAGACGATCGTAAACCGATAACACGCTTTGCGATAGGAGCGGTTAAAGGTGCTGCTGAGGATCTTACTTCCTACGAAAGAATGAAGGAGATCGCCAGAAACGCATTGCCTAAGGGCTACAGCGACGGTATGGATCTTATCGATTCCGCCGTCGGATCCACGAAGGAACTATACAATGAAGCCGTTCGTGACGTTCTTCCTAAGGTCCAAAGCTCAAAACGGTTAGCTGCACAACTAACCAAGAAATACCGTGCGAGCATGCCCGATTTCTCGAAGAAAATTCTTGAGCAATGGGAGCGAGAAGCCAAGGAAGAAGACGAACGTAAAAAAGCTGAAGAAACCCTTCGTCAACGCATGGCGAGCGCGGGGGACGATGAGATCGCCCGCAAGGTTGCCGAGGCATTAGGCGAATCAGCAAACCAAAGCGCGGATCAGTTCGCTGAACAGCAAGCGAAAGAGAGTATCCGTGACGATATCGCCGACAAACGGTACGCTGTAACCAACAAACAAATGAGTGCGATGCAAGAAGGCGTCGCCAAGATGGTTGGTTTCAACAATGAATTCGCTGCGCGCTACATGCGTAAAAGCCTGGAACTGAAATATCGTTCCTTAGCGATTCAGCGTGCAAGTTTCGATCAGCATAAAAAGTTAGCCGAAGTCTATATCGGTTTATTACAAAACATCCAGAAGAACACGGCTTTACCTGATGCGGCTAAAGCGAAAATGTCGGAAGAATTCCGTCGTAGTGCATACCAACGTTTCTTTGGTAATGCGTTAGATGCGATGGGTTCTTTCGAGAACCGTTTCTTTGCCGATGTTAAGAAGAACCTCGCCACCAACGCATTAGGTGCTTTAAAAGGCGTCGTGTCTGGCGCAAACGATGCGTTATACGGTTTAAACGAAGCACGTGACTCGATGTCCATGATGGACGGGATGGGGTCAGAAGGCGATATTAAGGAAATGCAAGGAAGGATGTTGGGTCAGTTCATTGGCTCAACTGTCGCGCCGTGGATGGCTAATAAAGGCAGGATGGCGTTACGCGATTTAGCAAAACGTCACCCCAATGCTAAATTCGCAAGTGCGTTAAAAGCCGTGGATCAAGGTGGTGAGGCTGCCGCTTACACGACGCGTAATCTCGGTAAACTGCTCCAGGAAGATATTCGTAAGAACGAATTCAATCTTAGCGATCCATTTTACAAGCAGTTGTTGCGTGGTGCAGGGCGTTGGGCGTTCAACATGGACAGCGGACGTAACTTCCGTGTGATGAACGACACCGCTGAAACACTGGCAGAGCAAACATCTTTCGACGGTTTAACCTACCGCAGTATCAATGAAGTTATTCCTGGCTTTCTTGCACGCATTCTGAAAAGCAGTGAAGGCATCCGCACGGGAAACAGTGATCCCGACTACGAGGTCTATGACGGCATCAGCGGGCAATTCGTGTCTCAGCGCACGCGTGAGCAAAGCGTCAACGACACGCTGTTTAACAAACGTACGTTTGGTTATTACGCCAGCCGTTTCAATGAGGTTATCTCGGTCATCGATCCCGATAAGAAATTATCGGAAAAAGCCAGGAAGGCACTGGCCAAGCAGTTGGCACGAGATAGCGACGCAAACATCGCATTCGACCCAGCTCGTTTTACGGATGAAAGCAACTTCGATCGTAGTATTGACCGTGACGCTATTAAGGAACTTTCCACGTATTTTCGTGACCGTTATGGTATTCGTGATGATATCAACGATAAGGGTGAACGTCATCAGGTCATTGGAAACCGCGGGCAATATTACACGGAACGTAACCGAGCTGATCTTCGTTACGGCAATCTGAAATCTTTACAACCGGATATCCAGCGTAACCTTAACCTACTGAAACGTACTGGTGACGTCCAATATCTGGAACGTATCGGTATTGTGACGAGAAATAGCGACGGAAGCTACTCAGTTAATCACGATCGGTATTTCTCTGAAATCGATCGATACATCGACCGACCGGAGTACGCTGAACGTAATGATGTTAATACGCGATTAACCGCTCAGGAAACAAGAGCGCTGGCGTTGGGTTATCGTGACGCAAAACCATCAACTGGTGACGTCCAAAATGCTGGTTTGCCGAACATCGAACGTAAGGCTGCTGGAACAGTAACCGTTGATGAAAACATCGGTTACGATAAATGGTGGAACGACACAGGTGTTATCACCACATCGCTTGAAGAACAGAATCGAGCATGGCAAGAACTCTATCTCGAAGCGTTATCTGAAGCATCCGAACAACGTGTTGAAATGCTCGCGTTGCTGAAAGCCATTTCTGAGAAAGACTGGTCTAATAACGTTTCGCTGGATGGCGAAGACGTACCTGAAGGTGCAGCGCCCATTTCATTTATCGATCGCGCCAAACAAAAACTCGGCGGACGCAACCTCTTTAAAGGTGGCCGTAATCTCCTCTGGAAAGGAATTAAAAATACCGCACGATTGGGTGTTAAAGGCGCACGTTGGGGTGCAGAACGCACGTTGGGTAGTTTGGTAAATTCCGGCCGACGCATTATCAATTTCAACCGCTTCGTGTTCGGCGCATTATCCAAGGTCGATCAGGTTCCGTTTGACATTTACGTTAAAGGGGAATCCCAACCACGCATACTGGCCGCCAAACTTCGTCAGGGGTTATACTTCGACGAAGCGACAGGAAAAGCCGTAAAACGGATGAAGGATATCAAAGGCCCACTCGTTGATGCGGATGGAAACATCGTAATCAGCAACGAGGATATCGAGAAAGGGTTGGTCACTCGCGCTGGTCGTGCCTTTGAGAATTCAGGACTTAAGGCGTGGGCACGTGAAGGTCTTAATGGAATAACGACGGTATTAAGTCTGCCACAGATGTTAAAACGCGGCGCGGTTGAGATCTACAAACAGCTTGACAGAACGCCTGACGTTTACGTCAAGGGAGAATCAACGCCTCGTCTATTATCCATGGTGTTGGCGGCAGGTGGGTATTTCCGTCGCTCTGATGGGCAAGTCATCAAAAATCTTGAAGACATCGATGGTGATGTTGTTGATGCACAAGGTAACGTCGTACTTACGCTTGCCGACATGCAGAAAGGACTTGTCGATAAATACGGTAAAGCGATTCGTCGCTTAAAAGAAAAGCTCATCAACTTCGGTGTAAAAGCTTTTACGTTACCGTTAACGCTGCTACGTAAGACAAAGGACATCCTTAAAGCCCTTCCAGGTAAAACCGTTAACGGTCTACGACGGATGGGATTAAACTTCCAATCACCTGACGCATTACTGGTGGGAACAACATCAAGCATGGTAGATCGTCTCGATGCGATTTATAAGCTCCTCGACCAACGCATGCCAGGAGGCGATAAGGATTACCGCGATTGGAATGGTGATGGTGTTCGAGAAGGATCGTTGGAAGACCTGAAACGTAAGCGTGAAGCCAAGGAAAACGGTAAGGACGACACCGGCAAAGATTCCAATAAAGGGGAAGAAAAGGAGAAGAAACGAGGATTACTCGGAAGCCTTTTCGATATGCTCGGCGATACCGCATTAGGTAAACGCCTCATGGCGAGTCCGCTTGGAAAAATTCTAGGTGGTCTTGGGGCGGTGTTAAGCGGCGGTGCATCGTTAACCGGGTTGTTGGGCAAGGGTCTCATTAGAGGAACCGGCGCGCTGGTCAAGGGAGGACTAAGTGCGGCAGGATGGTTAGGGCGTGGTGCGTTAATGGCGGGTGGAGCTGCATTGAACGCCGTTGGTGGGTTATCGGGATTAGGTGCATTCCTCATCTCACCTGTTGGGCTTGCTATCGCTGGCGGTGCGTTGGCTGCTTATGCTGGATGGAAGATCTATCAGCATTTCGCCGAGAAGCCTGACCCGATGCAGAAGCTCCGTCTTATCGCATACGGTGCAAAAGGGGACGATAAAGACTTCAATAAGAAGCTGCTTGCGACAGAAACATACCTCACCGACCATGTGGTTATGACCGGGGATACCATCGGATTCGATCCGAAAGCGGATTCGGAAAAGATTCTCGAAATCTGGGAATTGTCCCTGGAAGATTCCGACCGAATGAACGAATGGAAACGCTGGTATCTGCATCGTTTTATTCCTGTTTTCGCTCGTGCGTACAAACTCTGGAAAGAGCATATGCCGGACGAGAAGAAATACATGGAAATGGATAAATATCCGAACGGTGAGAACAAAGTGAAATGGTCGGAAGCGTTTATCTGGCCTTCCGATAGTCCTGATGGTCCGTATTACGTCGAAGCTAACCCGTTGGGTTCTTCTGGTGCGACGCGTTATATTGCTGGTCAAGACGTCAAAACCTTGATGCTGAAACAACTCGAAGCCATCAAGAAAGAGTACCAGAATCAGATCAAACAATACTCTCATGACGAGGCTATTGCTGATTGGTCGCGGATGTCTGACGCACAGCGTAAATCCGTTGCGCCTAACGCATTACGTGGTCAGAAAGCGTCGTTACGTTTTAACGATAAACGTTACAACAGCGCTGGCGCTAAAGGACGACAGAAACTGGATGCAACCGCGGTTATTGAAAGCGTAGACCGCCGTGGTAGGAAATGGGTTGCCGGTGGATACATCGATGAACTCACCAGTCTCCGTGTTCGCGCGTACGGTATCAAGGTTCCGTTGTTAAGCCAGATAAAAGTGCTGATGGAACTTGAAGACGCTGTAGAACCTGGCGTTGTCGCTGAAGGTAAAGGTGTTAAATACGGTGGCGATCTTGTCGCGCTCTACAAGAAATTCGCGACGAAGTTCGGAAGAGACGTTAACAGCAAGCATGATCAGGATATCTGGTTTGCTTGGATGAATAACCGTTTCCTGCCCGTCTTTTTAACCTACTACCAACAAGTTAGCGAAATGGGTGGTCAAGGTCTTCTGTCCGACGTGGTACAGAACCTGAAAGACAGCCAGCGTTGGGAAATCGGTGAAGCACTTGTCGCAACGCAATACCGTGATGAGAAAGGTACACTGCAGCCCGTATGGTCCTGGAATAGTTGTGGTTTCTCCGGTACTGAAGCTAACACCACCAGCAGTTCAACAAAGAGCCAACTCGATCTGTTAAAAGAATATGCGGATAAAGAGAAGGTTCGTGAGAAGAACGCGGAAGCATCGCAAGAGGATACCGATAAATTATCGAAGATCCAAGAGCTGATGATGAAGCAGGCTGGGTACGAGAAGAAAGACGGTGTCTGGCAGAAGAAATCTCGCATTACTGGTGGGATGAGTAACTCCGAAGCGAATTACAACCCCAACGGGAATAAGGTCGGTGCAAGCAGCTTTACTGCTTCGGCTACTTCCAATGCGGGATTAGGATCAACCGGTGATCTTACTGGATTGCCTAACATGGGCTTACAGAAACCTGCAACGGGACCGGGTCCTGAAGCTGGACGTCGTGCGCTTGTTAAATCCGCTGTAAAACGCGGTATTACCGATCCAATGGAAATGGCGATGTTCCTTGCGAACATCGAACATGAATCGGGGAACTACACTCACGTACGTGAGGGGAACTATAAGACACCAGAGCGTCTTAAACAGGTCTTCCCTTACAAATTCCGTGATGTGCAGGATGCCGCACAGACGATCAGCATGGGGCCGGAAGCGGTATTCGAACGTGTGTATGGTAATCGTAAAGACCTAGGAAACACACAGAAAGGGGACGGGGCGAAGTATTTAGGACGCGGCTTCATTCAAGTTACCGGTAAAGCTAACTACGCTCGTCTGTCCAAGACCTTGAATAAGGATCTTGTCAGCGATCCGACCTACCTGGAAACGCCGGAAGGTGCGGCGGAAGGTAGTGTCGCATGGTGGCTCAACCGAGGTAACGTATTACGCGATCCCGCAAAACGGGGTGACGTACGCCAAGTTCGTTATCTGGTTAACGGTGGTTTTAACGGATTACGCGATGTTGAACAACGTTCTGCATATTGGATTCAGGCGGCTAAGAATGGCACCCTGAAGAAAATGATGGACGAGTTATCGGGATCAACATCAGACGATCAAGCTGAAGGACCGACCACTGCCGAACAGGTGAAGAACGAAGCAGCACAAGAGGCAAACGGAACACCTGCTGTAAGCAACGATCCGCAAGCCCCGGCGTCTTCTACCACCCCTGAAGCTAAACCGTCTGCGGCTGCCGGGACGGCCCCAGCACCTGGAGAAGCATCACCAACGCCTGGAAGTTTCGAGACAGCAAAAGCCGCGGCAGGACAACCGACATCAACTCCAGCACCTAGCGATTTGCCATCAAACCCTGGTGCAAATCGAGGGATATCGGTTCCGAATACGCCCGCACAGGTTGCGCAGTCTGCGACACAAACGTCGGCTGCAAGTGAGAACTTCTACGGTAGCGCAGGTGAAATTCTCCGGCAGCAGCTGACCACGCAGCAGAACATCGAGAAGAACACCGGTAGAACGAATGAACTTATTTCGGAATTAATCCAAGCCGTTAAGGGTTCTTCTATCGGTAAGGGTTCTGCAAGTCCTTCTCAACAACAGGCGATGTCGCTACCTAATCGTCCGCAAGGAATCTCTCCAACACGGACAAGGTACGCACAGTAGTCATTAGTTAAGGGCGGGAGATTCCCGCCCTCTTCTTGAGGAATGTTACATGGGTATTCTTGTTCAAAACGCCCTAATTACCAAACAAGCGTTTTTGTTACCAGGCGATAGCAGCACGCTTAGTGCCGACATGATTAAAGCGAGACATACACCGTATTCCTACGATAACGTCGATGATACCACCTTAGGTGGGAACTGGGTGCTTAACCCACCGCCGCAATATACCAAATTTGCCGACATCAAAGAACGCCGACGTGCGGTTATGCCGGGATCAACGGGCATGGGTCGAGGCTATAGTGAAAGCATTAACAGCTTTAAAGAAGTCGTTACGTTACGATTCGGTAAACCTCGCTTTACAGGCGCAAGTATCTTCTTTACTGATTTCTACGATGCGGATGTTGCCGTAACGGTTAAAACCGGTCGCGATCCCGGTATTCTTTATTACGCGGCCAAAGCGTATACCACCGTTCTTTCTTACCTCACACCTCTACCTTACCTGTATATGGTTGGACGTATCGGTCGATATTTCCTGGGTAAGCCTACCAGTCAATATTACTATCAAGTACCAACCATGCATGTGTATTGGGCGTCTTTCCAGACGCTGGTAAACCAAACAGCGATAAACATGGGTCTTATCGCCGGTGCTGGTAAAGATAAAGGCTACGTGGAAGAAGGAGGTACCGTACTCCACCAATATTCAATCGGTGGTCAGAACGTTGAAGAATTCATCAACTACGCCTCTAAGACGCTACCGGGGATTTATAAGAAAGGTGGTGGGATCGATATCTACCAGATCGCAACACGCCGTCAGCGTATACAGAACGCATGGGTACGTCGTATTCAATCCATGATGGAAAACGATTACTCGTCTTACGAGGAGTTCTGGAACGATCTTGATAAACGACTTGATAGCGGAGCATTTCCATCGGATGTAACCGGCCGTACGTTAACGCAGTATCTCGCTGATACGCAGAAGTCTGCTGTTTACAGTGCGACAGCTGGTGATAATAAACAAACGATGGACGACCTTTTATTTGGAAGAGCCTCGTACACCAATAAAGATGCTGACGCCAACTTCAATGTCTCAGCGGCTACCTCCGACGGAGGTACGTCAACACAGAGTCAGGGTACAACAGCCAATGTCGGTAATTCAACGTCAGGGACAACGCAGGCTTCAACAGCAGCATCGATGGCTGGAGGCGCGAACGTACAGAGCAAAGGAATCGGTCAAACAAATGCGGCCGAGGAAGCTAAGTTTCTTGATCTGATGGATGCTGAACTGGCCGATGGTGCTCAGTTTATCAGTTTTCGAGTCGACTCTGTCACCAGTGTAACCGAAACGTTTTCAAACAGCGCTTCAGAAAGTTCTATCGCGCAGACGATGAACAGTCGTGCGCAAGCGAACATCGAACGTCGTTTCACCCTTTCCGGTGGTAATACAGGTTGGGCTGTACTAGACGAAGCCATCAAAGCAGGTTCCGATCTCGTCAATGGTGCTATTTCCGGGATGGGTCTGGATGGTATTTTTGGTGCCTTCATGGGTTCCGGCTTCGCTGACATTCCGAAATTCTATTCTGGGTCATCGGTAAGTCTTCCGCGTGCAGATCTGACGATGGAATTGCGTTCCTGGAGTGGGGACCGCTGGTCGATCTTTACGAACCTCATGGTACCTCTTTTAGCGATCCTTGCAGGTGGTTTACCTCAGGCTACAGGTAAATCGTCCTACGGGATGCCGTTCATGTGTGAGTGTTATATTCCCGGTAAAGTCCAGATTAAAATGGGCCTTATCGACAACATCACTGTGACGCGTCATGTTGGAAACGTGCCGTCAACACGTGAGCGATTACCGTTAGGCATCGATGTCAGCTTCAGTGTTTATGATCTGTCGTCCATCGTCGCAATGCCGATCACAACGACAGCCGCATCGATCGCAAAATTAGATCCTCGTGGCTTCTTAAGTGATCTTCTTGCTGACGATACTCCACTCAACAACTATCTTGCTGTGTTATCGGCATTGACGCTTACGGAACAAGTTTACATGATTCCGGATTTAAGTCGTCGCATGCATAAAACCATGGCTGATATCGATAGTTTCTGGAGCAAAGGTAATTTTGCTAGCTGGTTGTCTGACACCATGCCTGGCAGGATAGCATCAGGGCTGTTATGGAAACGTACAGAACGACCGTTCTGATATTCACTGCATAAACCCCCTCTCCCAACCCGTGAGGGAAGGGAGAGGGAATATGTTAACCTAACGTTACCGTCGGTAAATCAGGATAAAGTTTCTTCAAGCCTGCCATCGTGGTGGTAGTTGTATAATTCTTACCCATCGCAGCAAGAGATGCGTATTTCCTACTGCGGGAGAAAAGAGAATAGAACCCACTGGATGTTTCCATCCACATCGTGAGGAGTTCTGCATCGTTACCGTGATAGTTCGTTTTACCCCATCCAGGTTTAAACGCATCGGCAAAATCAATTAAACGCGAGGCTTCAGCGTCGTATTCTTTAAGGGTAATGTACGATGGGATGCGGTAGTTACGAAACAGTAACGTAATGAGTTCAGGGACAACGCTACGGGCACGTTCAGCCGTGATAAGTTCGGTGATCACAGCAGCTGTACGGAAATCGCCGTTAAGACCAACGCTGCTTAACGATTCCGCTAAAGTGGTCGCCATCGCCACTTTATCCTCCGCTGACCCAGAGTCATACAGACTACGCACATCGATGTAGTTGCCTGCTAATGCGGCTTGACGAATCAACGATGTGACAACCGTCCGGTTCGTCTTATAGTCGTTGTAACTAAATTCGGTTCGCGTTTTCCCTTGATCGTCGAGATACCGATCGACAATCGTTGAAAGTTTATAATACTCATCGCCCGACATCAGACTATCGAGAAGCTTAACGTTTCCATCTTTATCAATAAGCTTCCCTAACGCACCATTGGATTGTTGGTTAATGGTACTGTAAATCTGGTCTTTTACTTGCGATAGGATGTTATCGGTTGACGATATATTCAGGCCAGTAACATCTTTGATCTTATTCATCAACGCGTTTTCATTCAGGGAGATTTTGCCTCCGCTGATATCGATGAAAGAATTAAGATCGCTTATGGAAATCAGGTTTCCTGTTAACGCCGATAATGTACTATTGATACTGTTCGTAATACTGCTGCGAAAACTGGTTAACGCATCCGCCGCTGAAACAGCGGTACCGCTAACCGCTTTAAGGAGCGTATCACGCCCTGTCGAAAAATCGCTGGTGATGGTTTTGATCTTGGACGTATCTATACTCGGCAGTTTGTCGTAAAGACTCATCACGTCCTCCTGAAAAAGAAAAAAGAAATACGGCATAAAGCCTACCCACACAATGGTGGGTAGGCTAAGATCAACATCGATGTTAAACTTCTTCGTTTTCTGAACCTAATGATTCAGCATCTGGATCGTCAACAGGAATTGTTGCGTCAAAATACCGTTTCGTATGCGTGGTTGTATATCCTACGCTATCTGTGATGGAAATCGTAAACGTGACTTCCCTTGCACGGATTAAGCGTAGTTTATTCATAAAGTTACGAAACGGCATCGATCCCCGATTCAACTCCTTAATGACGTTTCCTCGAATACTGGAAATGTCTTTATTCGTCTTATCGGGATGTCGTTTCTTCACATCACGCATATGTCGGGTAATATACGAATTGAGCTGATTTGCGCCGATCCCTCTCTCCGTATAAATCTGCAACAGGAACTCCGTAAGGAAATCCTGTCTACCCGTAGGCGTCCAGAAATTGTTACCGTGATGGTAGTTAGTCGCTCGTCCTCGATTGCTTTGAGGATTTTCATCATCGCTCTCGTCGCGACGCTTAAGCGGATTAATGCGTGCGCGGAAAGAGACTTCATTATATTTATTTGTCATAATACACCAGTGTACTGACTGAGTGCGAAGGTTAGGAGTTCGCAACAGTCTCTCGCTAGTTTCCTTGTTTTGCGTAATCCATAAGCCGCATCCAAATCGTCACGTTCCGCCAGCGCGTCTAACCACGTCGCAAGTATGCGTCCATACTCGATAACGTCACGCATGAGAACGTCGAACTGGATAACACGACCATCGGCATCAGCAAGCCAACGATTGAATGTGATTTGTGGTGCTAGTATTGCATATGTTCTCTCCTCTAATGCGATTATGTTTATGTTGCCTTCGTTATCGAACGCTTGATGCCAACGGCGAAGGTCAAGCATCAACGACTCAGCGTCCATATACCACAACGGTAAATACGTTTTACGTGCAACACGTATATCGTAGATGTTGTGAACCCAGGACGTTGTTTTGTAAAGCAACAAGAGTTCGTTTAACCGTTGCCTATCATCTTGAAACGTCTTCCTTTTATAACGTTGGAACGCACGCCTCAAGAAAAAGCGATGTAACATGGCATCACCTATGTATCATTCTTGCAGGCATCAATGAAGCCATCACAAGAAGGTAACGTTATACGTCGCCTTCATGACTGTCATCATGAAGGTAATATAGTCCTGTTATTTTTTTCAATACGGAGAATGTAAAATGAGCGAATATGGTGTTGCCCCCGTAGATGATGAACCGCAAGAAGCACCTGATAAATTCGAGGTCCGTCTTGACGAAACCCGTAATATCCGCCAACGATTTATTCAACGCCTTGAAATGCTGTTAGATAGCGAATTCAAAGATTTCGAGCTTAATCCTGGCGCTGATAACAAAGCCATCGTCGACGTCGAAAACGTCGACCGAATAGGTAAGCTGTTGTTGAAATCGTTGGGCGATAACGACAAAGTCGACTTAACGTTGAAACGTATCAGTGCCGACCAGGCCATGAACGACAGCGCACTGAAAACAGCACAAGCCCTAACCGAAACCATGCTGCGCCGCTTAGGTCAGATGGATCAACATCCTCTCGCAGCAGGGGCTGTTTATGAAGGCGAAGTCGTGAAGCCGGTCACACCTGAAGAACGTGATCGTCGACTTGGTTTTGCGTCGTTGGAAGAGTTCGATAGCAAGGAGTTTTCACCAGGCGTTCTCATCCAGGGACGTGTCGAAGAAACCAGTGATGCTTTCTACGCTAGAATGGCTCAACTGACGGCGTCGGTTCGTGAGGAGGTATCTCAGAAGATGGCTGCAGACCATCAGTCTTCGGAGGCGTCACACGAGGAGGAATAAAATAACTGAACCATTTTATTCCAAAGAACCGCATGAACATCACAGGTGCGTTAGAAAGTTCGATTGCTTCGTAAAGTTTGTCATAAGCCAGATCGGAATCAGGGATGGTTTCACTGATTCGTCTGGCTACAACCAATACGTTACAAATCGGATTGTCTTCTAACAGCATCTGATTGGGGAGGTGCCAGCGTTTGAAATCGTAAAAGAACATCGCATTATACGTCTTACGGATTTCTGACGGATGCAGTGTGGCCGGATGACGGTAAATAATCTCAACGCTATCTTGCGCGCCGAGGTATTGCTGGATGCCTTCTTTTAACGCAATTGCAGCATCTCCCACAAATTCAAACGGGTACGTATTCACATGAACCGAAAAATCCGGTGCAGCAATCCCGGTCAAGCGGTCTTTCATGTAATCCGCGACCACGTAGCATAATCGCCACATCAACTCCGTCGGAATGCATTTATCGAGAATGGTTTCATCGATATTTGCCAACGCACCCTTAAACTCTTCGTAAGTGTAAGTAACACCCGCCTGCTTCTCCGGCTCCAGGTTATAGGGTCGGTAATGCCATTTCTTCCCCCACTTTCTGATAGCCTCCGGATCCAACGTTGTTGCTACCGCCATTTCGATATCAAGCAGCGCCTCGAGTTCTACATACACCGTCACTAACGCCGCATTTCCAGTCATCGTTGCTCTCCAGCTTCACCGGTTAACATCTGCATATCGGGAGACGTTTTAATTTTCTTCTCGTACTCTTTTGTTTGTTTGAATACCAACTCACCGATTTCTTCCAATTCTTCAACGGTGACGGTATGCAAATAAAGCAACGGAATAATCCAGGTATTCGCACGAAGCATATCCCGAATATCATCAACGGTGGGTAATTCCGTAAAGAACTGTTCGTCTACCGCGAATAAATCCCGGGCGATACCATCCACCAGTTTATGATTGCTTTCATGGATCCATGCAAAACTTCCAGCAAGATGATCGATAAGCATATCGATGTCATCGACCGTTGAGAACACTGTACGGCGAACATGCGTTGTGAGGTCCATCGTAAAACCCATTAACGAAGGGGTTTCCTCAGAACGGAGTTCACGCCAAAGACGGATCATGTTTTCAGGGATAAACAAATCATGGATGAACGTCACACTGAATTTCGTAACCCAGTCACGAATTGTTGCCCCTTTGGAATATTGTTGCGGCGGGGAATACAAATACACCCAGCGTTTTGTGTACGCGATAACTTCCTTTCGCATCGCTGCATCTAAAACAAGCACGTAACGATCGGAAGCAAGCTCTTCTAATAAAAGCTCGAACGCAGTATCACTCTCTGGGGAGAACGATCGTTTTATTTCTGCGATACGTCGTGATAACCGACCACGTAACATAATTAGCCCTCATCAAGGTTATTCTGGAGATGCATCGCGGTGAGGATAACGCCAACCGCCGAAACCGATTTTGCCTTGCTGTCTTCAGGGAGCTGCTCCAAGCTTACGGTACCTGTTTCTAACAGCATGCGGTTCATCGCGTTGAACTTCTTATCATCACCACCACGAGCCTGCATCAGCTCTCGGTTCACGTTCGGCATCGACCGTCCTAACGTCGCTTGCATTTCCGGCTGGCTCCAAGTGGAACCCTTACTTTCACCCGTCGGCTGATTGGTGAGCTGGTCCTTGGTGTTGTTGTTTTTCGGAATCGATATTTTAGCACTCAACGTTTCGGCTTGTCGGCGGTTTGGAATCAGGTACAATCTGGTTGGACGGTCACGAAGCACCAATTGTCCTGTTTTCTGGTCGGTGAGGTAAATACGCTGGAAGAAAGGGAAACCGTATTTCTTACCGACTTCCAACGCACGTTTTATCGTCACCTCGTTTTTGTTCATGTTGGGTACCCAGATGGGTAGAATCTCTTTCTTATCCCGACATAAACGCATATAGGCATCAAACGTCTCATCATCGATTTCAGCAAAACGTTTTTTGTAAATAGCGTAAGTCGGGCTCGATTCACCCACCAGGTCTTTGATATACCCAAGAATGAATTTTTCTGCTGCAGCGCGGTTGGACATAAACGTCTCCTATTGTCGTGTCTGTTGCGGAAATACCCGAAACACCTGGACAATGATGTTCTTGTCCTCGCGGTTGGCGATGTCGATCATGTGTTTTGTTCCAGGACTTTTGAAATCCCAGAACGCAATTAAATGCGTAATGACATCGCCCATCCACTCATTGCGTCTGAATCCAGCACCTTTACGATAAGGACCATCCCAATCGGCAGGAAACGTGGTGTATTTAAACCCGTAATCCTTCGCGTAGCGGCGCACATGCAAATCAGCGCCTGAATGCGCACCGCCAGCAATGAGATGAACTTTGTCGTGAGGAAGGTTGTGTAACATCTGGTTCATACGCTTTTCGAACAAGGGATAATCATCCCAGTAGCGTGATCCTGATACCCCTACACGATAGGGTTCGCTTATCTTCCACCGCGCAATGACTTTACGTTGCGTGCAATAAAGGGTGCGACGTAATCACGGAAATTATGGATCCATCCTTTAATGGGTTGGTTGTCGAGTAAGCACTCACGTACCGAAAACGTACTTACTTCTAATACGCCGAACTGTAGTCGCCAATAGCGATTGATTTCAGCTTGGGTATGTTCTAATGTCATGTACTCAGGAACACGAGCCAATAGGTCGTGTTTGAATTGCTCAGCAATCGCTGGTTGATGTGACGCAATTGTCTGCGTGATAACATCAATCAGTTCATGTGCATGCTTGATAGCAGGTGCGGTCATTTATTTAGCCTTTTATTTTTTACTCGGACGATTCAATGCGGGTACCGGGTTCTTTGGTTGCTTTGTCTTTTCATCCATCCAGTACGGGAAGTACTCACCAGTACGCATACGCAATAAGTCCATTGTGGACAGGAACGGCAGTGGGTTAGGATCGTCCAAATACGTCCAGTAACCACGCGTGTTTAACAATACATCCCAATCGAAACCTTTTGCTTTAAGATCGTCGTACAGTTCCTGTGGGGTGCAATACAGCTGTGGGTTTTCGTAAACCTCTTGACGCCAGAGATTATGCATCTGACACAGCTCCGACGTGATTTCCAGAGCGCGCTGTAAATACTCATCCTCTTCGCAAAGAGAACGAATGGTCGTACGCTGCAACGCAACATCCGGATAAATATCCAAATATACCGTTGAAGCACCATCAGCTGATTTACCACCTGACGCATGCATACCCCAACCACGCATCCAATCTTTATCACGCAGGTAATGGTATTCCGTTAATGAAGGTTTAACCCCTTCGCTCTGACTAACCACAATCGGGAACGGTAAGCCGGTGGGTCCGTTTTTAGCGCGCATGTTAAAGACTTGAATCAACTGCAGATCGGTATCCCCGATAAGGTTGTCACCAGGCCCACGCGGATAAAGGACGCGTTTATCGGCGTTCTGAAGAATCGTCAGTTTATCGATTTTCCAGAGGTTATTCGTATAAAACGTGAAGCGTTCAGGGACGTTCTTAAACTTCTCATCGCCCTTAAACCCTTTCAGTTTTCGTACCGGCTGCTGTCCAGGCATACCACCGACGTTTACACCATCACCAAGGTGGGCGGTCATGGTAATGTAGATACCCGCCGACGCTGTGAGTACTGGCATCTGTGATAAAATCTGGCTTTTCGCTGCCGCGGAACGCATCGCTTCAGCATTCAGTTTTGCACCACCAGCGGTTTCTTTATCGAACAGTGCATCAACAGCATCGATTGGTAATCCAGAGAAACTGTCGATGAGTACAACGGTCGGCAACCACCAGGTATAGTTCTCACCATGTTTATTAATAAACGGAACGGCTTTGCGTTGAGATTTATCTTTGACCTTATCGTCACGGAATTTCTTAATCGCATCAAACCAAATGTTACCACTCATCTGAACAGCATCGGTGATAAACACACGTTCTTCTTCGAAAAGATCGACACCTGCGATATTAGACATGTTCATCGCAAGCGTTAAGATACGTGTTGTCGTTAACGACATTTCTGTGTCGTAAACGCTACTATTGCTGTTTGCGTAACGATCGATAACGCGTAACAAGCGAAACATTATGAACGTGGTTTTGTTCATGTTGCCGCGAGCGCCTGCGCCCTCAACAAGCATCATGCCGCCATTACAAATGCTTTCACCGTGTTTACCGACATAGTACCGACCACCAGATGTGGGAATATCCATTAAGCAACCAATGTTGAGATTAAAACGCATCTCTTCACCAGGAGAAAGGTACTTATTAAGATTCATTGGGTAAAGACTCCTTCGATTCTTCGACTAATTCTTAGTGTTCAGAGAATAACTATTTTTAGTTAAGACTGACAACCGCTATTTCCACGAGGACAATCATGCATAAATTTACCATTCCTGAAGACCCGATTACACTGCAGACCCTTTGGGATTCACATCGTGCTTTATCAATGGAAGGCTTTGCGCAAGACTTCGCTTCACTTACCGCAGTAACGAACCTTCGTAGTATGTTTACTAACGGTAAGAAGTTCGTTACCGATTGGCTTAAAAAACGTGATGAGACGGTTTATCCTAAAGTCTTCGATGACCTCGATACCATCTTTAGCAACAACGCTTACAGCGATCTCATTGGGTATCGTGCTTTTATTCCGAATGGTTTAAATGCGCCGATGTCAGATTATGTTGTTGCTTTAACCCAGAGTCTGGATAGCGTAATTGGCACCATCCTACCTGATTTGGATAAGTTGACCGTAACGTGCGCTAAAGCCGTCAACGACGTTAACTTCCGTCGTAGTAGTGGTATGGCTCAAACGCTACCTAAAAACGATCCAGAGAACGTTCTAGAGACGTTACGTGCGATGTTCAAACAAGGGACGGTAACACAGACCACTGTAGGCCGTGCATATAAGAACGAAGATGATATTCGTCAGATCGGAAAAGATCTGGATGCTTCTCGTATCCGTGCGCTTGACGTTAATCCTAAAGACGTGAAGAAGGCAATCGAACGTTTCATGGAGGTAGCTGACCGTTTAACCGAAATCCTGGTTCAAGACTACAACGAAGGTGCGGTGAGCAACGCGATGATTCGCGATATTAGCGACGCTATCTACCAAACAGCCAAGCAGGCTGAACTGTATGCGTTTCTCGTGAACGCTTTGGCTGAGGCGATCATCGCATATAACGATACCTGGGACGCTGTTAAGAAGAACGCGAAAAAATAACATAATAACCCACCCTACTACCCCGTTAAGGGCGGTAGGGTGGGATAAGGTTTATTTGCCGTATAGATGTACCACTCGCTGTGTCGTAGGAACGCAGACTCTTACCAGAAGCTTCTTAATCTCCTGACGAATCGTTGCTTTATCATCATAATAAAGCCATGGTGGAACGCGTTGCATTATGCACTGCACGGCTTCATCGTAGTTCGTCGTCTCATTAAGTAACGTCTCACTATCCAGATCTTTCCATGCAGTAATACCAAGTCGCGCAGCAAACATCAACGCTGAAACCGACTCAGCTATCTCCAATCGCTCATTCATATCCGCAAGACCTTTCAGCATGATGTAATTATCGTCATGCTGGTGCAGGGTACCATACAAACTTCCGAAGAGAAGTATGCGTTTAGCTTTTGCGGTTAAGAGGAATGACAGGAGAGCGTATTTCAACGGTTGTTTCTCACGTTCTACCTGTTCGACCATCACCATTGATTACTCCAACACATAACGTGGGTTACTGTATATGTTAGCCCATATACCAACGTCGTCGCCTGATTCAATAATCACAGCGAAACGAAACGCAACATCAGACTCACGATAGGTTACCGCGTACGCTTTCGTTTCTGGCGATGCTAAATAGCTCAAGTTCAGACGTTGAGGCAGGTCTAACCCCAAGGACATGGTACAAGACGTAACGCCCTGCTTATCGGGGTTCAGTCTGTAATTCACGTCCACCTTCAGGCTTTTCGTAACCTGCGTAATCGCACTATGCACTTTGGTAACCGTTTTGCCTTTCTTATCCTTTTCTGTTTCGAAAAGAACGTCGGTAATTTCGGTTACAACCAGGCGCGGTGTGGATTCGCGGTTAGCATCCAGCCATTCATCCAGTAACGTCTTTAAGAAGTTCAAGGAATCAATCGCGCGCCAAGCAAGGTTAGGTGGATTGCACGCTTCCATTAGAATGGCTGTGTTGGATCCACCTAGCGGAAGATGCACGCTCTTACCGAGGCCCGTCGGACGCATCGTAAGATCGCACTCACCCTCAAGAATATCGCGATGATATTGACGATGATGAAGGTTATCCGTGTATGCGATATACACTGACTCCGTTGTCCCATGCTCTAATACCCGAGATGCATGCGTACGCATAATCTCAACAGCATCATCCGGCTTGCTTAAATAGATAACACTATACGCACTATCGCTAATCCTTTTCCCTAACTCAAGACGTCCCTTGTTGTCTTTATCAGTGTTACCACCGAAATAGATGTAGCGGCCATCTTTCGCACGCTCTTGCTGCTGGTTGGTGGTAAAGTAGCAGCGTGAGAACGTAAAGAACGGGCTTATTTCCGGTTCGGGGCTCCAATACCCCTTAGCCGGAAGTTCGCGGCGTATTTGGGTTCTTACAGCCCAGTCCTGGTTTTGTGACAGATATGTTCCACGCGTTGCCAGCATATCCGCACGTTCGTTACCAACATTGCCCTCATGTCCAGGAACGTAGCGCAGCGAAATATCGATAGCGTCGCGCTTCGCATCCCTTATCGCGCTATCGAGTTTCCGCCACCGTTCCGCATTCATTAACGGTTTATTGTCGGATTTAACCCAGTTGTTCTCTCGCCAGTTAGCAAGATGGTTGGTGGCACCTACAACAACATATTGGCTGTCCGACAACAGCTGGATCCGTTTTGCCCCCTTTGCTTTTCCAAGTTCAATCGCACGTATTGCAGCATCCAACTCAGCCTGATTGTTCGTTACGTTGAAACCCAAAGCCTCTAACTCATCCACGTATTCCTTGGGTTCGACCAGCACAGCGTCTTTAGGAAAGTCGAGTTTAGGGTCAACATAACCGTATTGCGTTGGTTTGGGCTTCCCGCTTTTTGAAGGTTCCAAGGTGCCTTTTATTTCTTTCACCATATCGTAGGTGTAGCCATGCACGCCGTAGCCACCATACCCACTCGATGTTGGACGGGATCCTCCATCGCAGTAGAAAACGGCACCAAGCTCAGTATTTCCTGCCATTGTAAACCTCATTAATCATTGTCCGTATGATAGCCCAAAGTTGTACGGTATTACCGATTACCGTCGGTTGACGTTGGTTGATCGCGATCGACTTTCATTGACCGCAGTTTTCCGCCGTTAATTACACATTGATTGCGTTGTTTGGCGGAGGTCAGACTATTACAGACGTAATAGGTATCGATAAAACGTTCAACGCGTTCTTGAAACTCCCTCTCGTCAACTTTATCTTTTTCAAAGGTTCGTAACGCTCGATCAACCTCACCCTGGAGAATCCGGTTCTGTTCAACCATACTGTCGATTAAACGGCCTCGTACTTCGTTCGATGTGTAAAGTTGACGAATCAGTTCTCGGTTGGTGTCTCGCGCATAACGCAATGTTGCATTTTCCTGACGTAAACTACTCACGTCAGCCATCAAGGTAATGATTTTTTCGCCAGCAAATAACGTCACGATACCCAATACGATGAAAAAGCCCGTAATCAAGAATATCGAGGACTGTCGAGCTCCATCTCGACGATAGCGTGTGGGCGGTCGCTTACTTCGCCGAAACAACTCGCGAAGAAAAGGGAAAAGCCAGGGCAACGCCTTGAGTGTAGTAAACATGCGTGTGTCCTTGATAGTATGAAATTTCCAATACAACTTAACCGAGGACGTCGAATGAATAGTATTTTTGGTTTTTATACGTACAAAGGGTACGCTAATAACCACCCAAAAACCACGGCGAAATTCGGTGAGTTCAGTCAGCACAGTGCTACGTTCAGTCGCGAAATCGGCATCTATACCAACACGGCGTACGCACGTACGACCTTATTAGTGTTGCATGCCGAAAACGAAGCTGGTGAAGCACAAACGCTGAATGACGACACCGCAGGCCGCATTCTTCAGGTTGGTCAATGGTTGCTGGAAAAAGCCGCATCGGGCGAAATCCAGGAAGACCGAGACCAAGTTATCAGTTACCTAAAAGACGACTTCACAACGTATCTGGATTCTATCGACATCCCAACACCCACCACCGATGGGAAAGTCTATCTACCGGCGTGGATCAGTTTCAAGATAACAGCCACCGGCGATGTTGTCAAGATTTGGTTGTCTGATAGCGTATTCCAAAGTCAATATCCAAAATACGAATATGAAGTCGTTCCTCCTGTTCCTAAGGATCAGTTAGATACCTTCTTCGAAGATCTGGCAACATTGAAGAAACTGGTTGACAGTCGAAGCAGCGAGAAACTGACCGAAGAAATCAACGAGGTGCGCGACCAATTCCCAGACACACAATTGTGGACGAAAACCTATAAAGCGTACGATTACACCGACGATTCGAAATACATTAATACCGATTGGACGGTGATTATCTACGGTGCAGCAGGTAACAACATTGATAATATCAAGGAGTTCCTGCAAAACTGGATTCTTAGCAATAGCACGCACGGACGTCCAGACTGGGAAATCGTTCTGCCGGATCTTTTTATTCCGACAGAACACATCTTCATCCCGATCTGGAACCGCCACAGTGCGCCAGAAATGACCAATCAGGCACGTATCTATAGTCCTATCTTCGATGATTCGTTGATGGATACTTACCTGAAAAACTTTGCTGATGGTTACGGCGAAACCGCCGAAGTCCGTAAGTCGCTTCAAGCGGTGCCGACATTGTGGCGTTCGATCGGTTTCTTAAGTGTTGGTAACTCACGTAACCGTGACGGTAAACTTAAGTTCTACGATCGTTGGCCGCAATACGCGCTCATCAGCACAACCAGCATTGATATTAACCGTATCGACGACGCGACACGTGAATTCATCACGTTCACTTACGAAATGCTGAAACTGGCAGAATCGCTCACCGAAGACGACCCGGTACCGTTGGGTTATAGTCGTGTTACGCGCGGTAGCAATAGCTTCTTAGCGAAAAGCCACAACGATGTTCAGTATCTCTTCTTAACAAAAGAAGCGTTCCTGAAGAAAATGCCGGATGAAGCCGACACGCCTGTTGGAGGTTGATTATGGCTGTAACACGCATGACGCCAAGTCCCGGTGCGGTCGGGGTATTCACAGTATCAGCGCCGTTCTCCATTGGTGCGTCAACGCTATATACCGTTACAGCGTTGCGAAGATTCAGCGAAGTCATCGGTAGTGGAATCGACCTATTTACGGAACTGTACGAGCCGTTATCGATAGACAAATCCACTTTCGAAGCGCATCTTGAAGCGAATGCTTATCTCGTCACTTTGCAACCTGATTACGGCGCGCCTGTACTGGTACCTGATACGTATATCACGTCGTACCCAAAGAACGATTCCTTGCGGTATCGTCGCATTATTCTGGGTATCGATTTCGGGCCTCTTCCTCCAGGTCTTGACCTTTCGTATTTAACAACGATATTGAAGGGTAAAGCCAGTGATATCCTTGGTGTCGAACCTGAAGTTAAAACGATGGAAATCACTCTCGATGATACAGTTACTCAGGAACAACATCAGATAAACGAAGCCCGTCGTCAGGCTGCGATAAAAGAGCGAGATACCATATACGCACGCTGTGAAGCGCAAGAGAAGCAGATAACGGCTTTACTTGCAACCCAAAAGCAACTTATCAAATTGCTTCAAGACGCCGGTATCAATCCGACACCTTAACATATTCCCTCCTCCTTCCCTGACGGGTTGGAGGAGGGTTATGCCGTCAAGCAAAAAAAAAAAAAAATGATAGTCACAGGCCCTCCAATGAAGGAGAGCCGTGACCGTCAGTTTAGGATGCGGATAATCTAGCGTACTTCTGTCGAATATAGTTCTTACGGCGAACTTCGTCATCCTCGTCACGCCATTCGAGATAAGCAACGAAACGGCGTAACTGCGCTGCAGTCATCGCTGACGAGCGATCTTCTACATCTAGAACAACGTAACGAACGTCACCAATGCCATCGCAATCGACGTAACTGAATACCAAAAGGCCATCGCCGTATTCAACGATGGTAACTTCGAATCGTTTATCGAACAAATAAAACAGTTCCGATTCAATGATCATCGGAATGACGCACATATCAGCACGATCGAGGATTTCCATCATCACCTGTAACGCGCGAGGAGTATGGCGAGCGAACTGGTCGTTAAAACGTTGTTTCATCGCTTGTTCCACACCATCTGTTTTTGTTCCAAACCAAGGACGTATTACAGATTTCGGTGGTGTGAGACGAAAGCGATATGCTTGTATAAACAACAGAATATCAGCGACGTTAGGAAATTCTTCCTGGTCTTCGTATATCTTGCGGATAATATCCGGAATCGTAACCATCAAGTATTTCTTATCGCCTCCTACTTTCTCGAGATTAGCAATATGCCCTTCTACCACCGGCTGGTAAACGAAATTATACCAATGACGGTATCTTTCGGTACGCTGGTAGTTTGGGATAAAATTAAGAATACTACTCACTGCGCGTTTTAACGGGTTCATCGAAAGGATCCTTCTTATGTTTTAATATGCACATCGTCAATCCCCTCGGTAATCCAGCCGATGGGAAGGACAATCGTTGTTATCCTGTTATGGGTGTAGTGGTTGAGAAAATGGAAATAGTAATTTTTGTTAGACTGTTCGATCCGCAGGTCGAGATGCGCGTCTTCAGGTAACCGTAACCAAGCACCATACAGCTCATTAAACTTACGCTGTATTTTACCGGGGTTCATTGGAACCCCACGACCACGTCGATGTAGCTGACGTAATGATTCAATCAAACACTCAGAGATACCCGTTGTCGTTCCGTTATCGCTTGTATCAATAACGATGAACTCTCGTGACCCACGACCAAGATAAAAACCAGCGACAAAAGCTGCAGCAACAAAAATTATCGTACCGATACCAATATACCAATAGTAAGTATCCATAACGACCTCACTTATACCCAATAGTCGGCAAGCGGTTTTACCTTATTAATGGGCAACTGTACTTTACCGATGTTCTCTACATCCGCATCAGCGTAGAGAACAATTTTATCGTCGTCTCTTTCCCAACGAATAGTAAATCGGCCAGGAAGAAGATTACCCTGTTCAAGAGACGCAGTAACCTGTTGTGTTAATACAGACAGCCAAGCAGGCATCAGTGTTGCAATGTCTAAGTCATTTGACCACTCAGCGCGTTGCTCCACTGGACGTAACATACGTTCGACGGTACGTTGAACCGTTGCAGTGATATAGCCTTTATCTTCGTCACTGATTGGATCAGGGCGAGACACGAAACGTTCAGCAGGTTTACGGGAAATATGCTCATGTAAATCGATGAGTGGTGTTGTCATAGTACTCGCTCCATCAGAATGTAATTGGGTAACCCGTAGGGTTGTCTGCATGCTATTCAGCAGCGCAAAAGCGCCATAAACAACAATGATACTAAGTACGACCAAAACAGAAATCATTAATGTGTATTGCATTGTCATCTCCTACTCACACGTATCTTGAAGATTAGTTAAAATCAACAAAAGAAAAAACGATATAAAGCAAGGTCCTCTGATATCAGAGGACCTTGGATCAATTAGCTTGCAGCTTCTTCATTTGTATCAGGTTTGCTTCCCCCTAACAAACCGTCAAACAGACCCGTATGTTTCAGGTAGAAGAGAGCGATAGCGCCCATTGCTGCTGCGCTCGTCGCCGTTAACGCAACCCCGGCACGATACTGCCATTTACGGTCAGGCTTTTGATCAAGCGCCATACGACGCATGTATTCAGCTTCTGCTTCATTCCGATGAATTTCGGATTCAGCCAAGCGGGCTAAGGTATCGCGGTCAAGGTTATCATAACGTACGTTCATGGTGGTTTCCTCTTGTTTGGAAGTTGATTGCTTAATGGATTCTTGGTCAACAGTCGTTTCAGATGGTTCAAACGGCTGGTTGTTCATTTTCTGATCTTTATTGGTCATGATGGACTCCTTCGATTTTTGAGATGAAATTGATTTAAACCATCGTGGATGGCGGTGTTCGGTTTTGCATGTACAGTTAAGTTTCTCGTGCAGGAAAGCGTAAAAACGTTTTGCGCCTACACGTAAGGCTTTCAGCATTACCCATCCACGAGCACTCAAACGGTGTAGCTGTTGCGGTATGTCTAGTTTCCTAGCCAAGCGAAAGTATCTTTCAATCACTTCGATAGGAAACCATTGTTGTTCCACATCGGTGAGACTGAAAGTCTTATCCATGATTGAAATCTCGCTGGCTTACTTCACTTAAGTAATATAGCCGTGAAAAATGTTGGATTAAGTTAAATACGGCAACCGCAGCTAATTTTATAGGCTTTTAGCCTAAACCAATCATCTTCGGAATCATCATCTTTGAAACAGGAACCTATCATGGAAAAAGTATTTGTTTGTAAGTTGTTTACTAACGGCAATAGCCAACCAATGTATCTGACCGATCCCGTTCTAGGTAATCGGAACAGTACCGTATTCAAAGAAGCTATCGAATACGCCAAAAATAAAGCCGTGAGAACACTGACGTCCGATGACTGTATCAATGGTATCACGTGGGCAGAGTTATTCGGTGATGCTGTTAGACACTTCGTTCGGGATGCAAGAAAACGGGAAATCAGTCTCACGACTATCGTTGTGCGCGAAAACGCAGAAATTTTATCAAACGTTTTGGTTGATTTTAATGACGTTTGCGTGTTTAATCCAGAGAACACGTTTGAACAATATCTTACTGCCCTGAACAACCAGCTCGGTAAAGATATTCATCCCGAATTCGCCAAGTTAACGTATCAAGTGCTTTTTAACGACATCGATCCAAATACGAAGATCAATACCAGCTCGTCACACCTGGTAAAGAAATACGGATCGGTTCTCGCTACGGCAACACCCACCACCGATGGTGGTTACGATATCGAATTGGATGGTCCATTAAAAGAACAAGAGCCTACTGGGGTTCGGGCGGTACATCACAACCTCGTCGTTAAATCTGATGGATGCGATGAACATTACGCTATGATGAACGATGAAAACAATTACCGTTTAAGTCAGGCGATTGGTGTTCTACGCTATACCGAACCAACCGTTGTAGACGATTATACATCGACAACAACGCACACCACGTGTTTCATTTTCATTTATCCCAATGAAAGTGTGTACATTACTGACTGCTACGGCAACACTGTAGATAGCTTACGTCGTTACTAATCGTCGAGCCTGTCCTTCGGGGCAGGCTTTTTATGCTGTTAAATATCAGGAATAAGAATTAACAAAATAGGAAAATGGTGTGAATATAACACAAAGGAGGGAGATGATCATGTTACTCATTTTAATGGAGAGAGCATTGCTGGCGGGTATCTGCGCATTCTCTGTTAAACACGCTGTTGCTATCATGGCTGAAGAAAGGCGTAATACGCATAATGTATTACGCTGAAAACACTGTGTGCATTAGTGTATGACGAGAAATCGTCGAGGCCCCCGTCTTCACGAGGGCCAACACCTATGCATGATTATTCATCGTCTGTTAAACAAAAGGTTATAAACATGAGCAATTTAAACGTTGAATTTACTTCAACAACGCCTGTCATGAATGGTGTTGGCACTGAAACCAAAATCGTATTAGAACCCATTCCAGGGTTACGCGATCTCGGTGATTTTTATCCACTGATGCCGCGTATACGGAAGGCCTTAAACAGTATCGATCTTGATTCTAATAAAGATTTCCAACACGATACAGAAAATACCGATCATGTATTGCTACCATCAGGGATCGCAAAATTCACCTACACGCAAACATTGAAAGCCTCCGATGGTGAAATCCGTCGTTTTATCGTTGAAGTAGAAAGCGCATAAAAACCATCCTCCCAACCCGTAAGGGGAGGGAGGATGAAATATGCCGTTAAACGTTATTCAACAAACCCTGCATTCAACAGATTGTCGTAAACACGATTAGCGACATCAACAGGAGAATGTGTGTTACTGGTATCTATACGCAGCGTTTTCGCGTCGCCGAGATAGTCCATAAAATCCATGTAACGATAACGTCGTTTATTGAATGTCGCTTCATCGATGTTATCAAACATCTGATGTTTAGCGTGACGAACACGGAACCGTCTTAAATACGTAGGATAGTCAATATCCAGATAAACATAGTAAGACGGCATGATAATCGACGGTAGGTTCGGCAACAACGCGTCAAACAACTTAACGTTGGCATCATTAACCTGATAAACATACGTCGAAGCAATCGAACGATCGCTAAGCACGGTCTTCCCTTCGTTAAGGGCTGGATGAATCACCTTGTTGAAGAGATGATTGCGTTGCGACATCATCGCCAATAGTTCAGTTTCTGGATCGAATCTGTTCGTTGGCGTCTGATCTTCCAGGATAAGTTTACGAATGGCTTCTCCGTAGAGCGTACCACCAGGCTCACGTACGACACAGACATTGTTTAAACGGCTGTGTAAAGACGAGATAACCGAACTCTTTCCTGAATAATCCAGACCTTCAATAACGATATATTTATTACGAGACATTCCCCGCTCCAATTAACTACTTCGTTTTCGCCGCTATAAACTTTAGATTTCTGCACATCGGCTGAGATACTGTAATCTCCACCCGATCGACATCGGTACGTTTAACGATGATAAGGCTACGTTCATCACCGAATGGTTCTGAGACCTTACAAGCCTCTTTAAGATTTTCGAGAATCGTGCCATGGGGTTCAAACACCGCAAAACCGGAACTAGCGTCGATTCTTACTAAATATACGCGCACATTGTTTACGGTAATGGTGTCATCCGTCTTGAACCCACAGCAGGAGGGTAGACAGAACTGACCATTAACGCAATTAGCTAAGTATGCCTCACCACCGAACATTTCTATTAACGTCTCAGGTTTAAATGTTTTCTCTGGGAAAGCATTATTAAGAATATCGTTTCCATTCACGAACCAGATCGTTACTTTATCTTCGGAATACGCTAGTCTGTACGGTTGGGTTGCGGACGCTTGCGCTTTATGCTGGTTAAATAACTTCGATTTTGTCGCAATCACAGCACGACCTTGGGCGTCAAAGTACAGAACTTCATACCCAACACATCCGATAAACACACGACGGTTATTAAGTTCCGGAATTCTGACTACTAACGCATTACCATCTTCCGTCGGTGTAATACCCCGTAGGATAATCGATTCATTATTCAATACTGAGTTGTCCACAACGATGCTTCGCATTACCGCTGGGGTTACTGTTTTATCTGCGGTAGGTCCAGGTTGCTCAGCAATGCGGTCAAAAGGTTCGATGGATACCATGGGAACGAAGTATTCAACTATATGCTTGTTTGCAGCACCAACGTCCATGACGGTGATCTGCAAACGCGTAGCATCCGAGTTCAATGCCTGTTTCACACGTTCTGCATTGGGGGTATCACGGTCAATATGAATCAAGGCTTTTACCACACCGTCATCTTCCAACCATCCCGTTAAAACGCGACCGACGATATCATTCACGTCACGAATCGGGAAGCACAGTTCAGCGCCATCGAGCACCGCTTCGATTTTACTGCTAATGACGGGCACCTTACCGTCGTTAAGATGCGCCAGCAGACCGGTTACTGCACCTTCACTAACCGGATGTTTTGTCGTCGTACTGACCAACGGTACGATAAAACGATCTTCGCTGTATTTCTCTGCACCACAGATAACCGGGACTTGAGGGCATCGATCAACCAGGCCCCATTCAACAGTATTCATAACGTTTTTTTCCTTCTTGGGTTTTGTACATGTTGCTAACGGCGTTTTGTACCGACCTTCCCATTTCGATGGTCATCAAGAATACGCCATTCTTCGAACAGGAGTTCGGCTGCGAAATAACCTACAGCGATGCTGTCTATCGCATGCTCATCAAGATTCGCTAACACAACACCGTTTCTGGGTGTGATGTTCATGAGGTTCAACACTTTCTGGCGAACATCGTCCTTACCAACACGGGACGTCATGATCCCAACAGCGCGTTTTGCGCTTCGGTTATCAACCCCTAAGAAAGACACCGTAGGATCAAAATCGATAACCGTTGTCTGAATCGCTGAAAACAGCTCGCTGAGCGCCATCCCGCTTTGCTTGAAACGACCGATGAATGGTGTCTCACAAGCGACCGCTTGCGGCTGGTACTCTTGCAATAACGTTGTCAGCGAACGACGGTGTTCTTGGATACGTGCGGCACGGTTACCGTATCCAAGCGCAATATCGCCATCAGGATCATATCGACGTGAGGCGTGCCATGTCCCCGCATACAGCAGTTCAATATCTTCGACACGCACATCCAAACGTAGTAACGACGCACCGAGTGTATCGGTGCCAGGGTCGATTGCCAGAATATCGTAAGCGTATTCTGGTGGGATCATGGTGTTACAACAGCCTCTACTGACCATGGGAAGGTTTTCGCAACAACACCTTCCAGGAAGCGTTCAACTTCCGATTGCTCATACACCGAAAGCTTTTCGAACGGCGTTTGGTCTTCGGTTAAACCTACCGCATGAATAGGACCCAGATCTTTAACCAGGGTGACTTCGCCTTTAACGCCTTCGCGTTTAACGATGATCGCATGATCATTAACCTTTGGATCGTACAGCACGCGCATCATGGTTACTGCATCATCCGGTTCATAACCGAAATCGATGGCAACACGAGCATTCGTCCCTTCATCGTCCAGAAGCTTGCTTAGCGCTTTACAACGGTCTTCAATCCAATCCAACGCGACCACGGTTTCTTGGCGTAGCTGAACCTCAACCTCTTTTCCTTGTTCGTCGATACGTTTCACGGTAACAAAATCGTGTAATAAACGGTCAGGAAGGAGAGAAGCAATAAGCTCAACGTCGGGTTCAGGTTTTTCGTTTTCCAGAATGATGGTCGCTTGTGCGTCCAGATGTTCTTTAAAACGGATGTAGCGCGTTAATCGCAGAACCTCGTCTTGGGATTTTGCGTTTTCGGGAATAATCTCCGTCATGACGTTATAAATCTTTTCAGCGAACGTAGGAATTACGGTGATTGTAATTCGTGCTGGCGTACCACGCTCCTGGTACTCATCGGCTAACTTCTTCGCCATCCCGTTAAAGTAGGTCTGGAGAAACGGCTGCTGCGTTAAAAACATTTTCTCCAGATCGGAATAGCGATGCTTGCGTGCATGGCCTAGCTTCTTCATGGGTTTTTTCATCAACAGAAATCCTTATTTGTCTTAAATAATCGTGACGTGTTCGTTATACGTTTCAGGGAGGATGATGTTCGTTTTATCAAGAACCATACACTCAGCTTTACGGAATGATGCATGGTTGATCACATAGTGACTGATGAACCACACCTGGCTTACGCGGTGACCATCAACCAGACGACGAACAAAATCCATGGCGTTAGATTGGTGCTGTGGATCGAATGTTGATGCGAATTCATCTAACATCAACGGATAATCCGTGAACCCTTTGTAATGCATCATCGCGATGATGAACGCGATATTGATAATTTCCTTTTGTCCCTTACTCCCATAAACAATATCTTTTCGCGGTGTCGGGTACTTCTCAGTTAAAAGCGGAAAACGATAGTTCAATCCTTGCGCATCGATAGCACACGGGAGTATCTGAAGTTGGTATTCCCAAATACTTGCAATGATGCCGTTCATGTATTCAACGAATGCGTTGATTGGACCAGCAATTGTTTCGGCAATCAGTCCGTTAGATGGACTTAACTCATCCAGAACAAGTTGTGCATAACCGAGTTGTTCTTCCACCTCTTTTTGTGTCGTTTCCAACTGAGCCAGAAGCTGCTGGTCGGTTTTAGCTTCCTGTAGTTGCTGTTCGACATGACTTATTCGGCGAACTGTATCAGACATCGCAGCACGTAACGATTTCGTGTAGAGGTGTTGCAGATACTCTAACCACAGTTGCGTTAACGCTTTATCGCTGTTATCAGAACGTACCTGATCTTCCATAATCGCCGTAATGGTTTCCAATCTACCTTCCGTAGCTGTGATGGCTTGTGTTAACCGCTCAACGGTTGTTAACAACTCTGTCCTGTTCTTATAAAGCAATTCTCGACGTTGCTGTAACGGTTCAACATCAACCGCTTGTACCCGTTCGAGCATACCTTGAAGATGCTTCCGTTCCTGTTCGGCTTGTGTGTAACGCGCAAGTTTCTCAAACGCAAGCAACCAATCGTTAATGATGCCAATGCTGCGGAATCCTAAACCGTTTTTACGGCCTTCTTCCAGCAGATTATCCCACATGGGTTTAATGGCGTAATAATCCTTCGTCCAACGAGTTAACTGACGATGCTGTTCCATCCAGAGCGTATAGCGCTGCACCTTCTCACTAAGCTCAGCTAACGATTTCTCTTGTTCTTCAACCCAAGCACGACCCTTCTGAATACGTTGTTCAATACCCGCTTTGCTGGTCTTTTCTGTTTCACCAACGTGAAAGCGATAATTGCATTTTGGACAGCTGGTCTGGGGTTGATGGTTAAGGTGGTCGAGGTGCGCTTCTAAATCGGCTAACGCATGTTTCGCGTTACGCAAACGCATTCTTGCTGCCTCTTCCTCCTTGATGTAAGCTTCAGCATCGTAAACATGATAGGTGTTGTCGGTATCAATCCATTCTTGGAGTAATTCCGTTAACGGAGCCTGAACTTGTGTGAGCTGTTGTAAACAAACCGCGGCGTCCAGATTCATTGTTAAAAGCTCACCTGGATGATCTTGCTGTAGTTGTTCGTCCAAACAGGCAAGGCGGGCTTTAATCTGATCGATATCACCTTCTCCAGACTGTTTCAACTGGTCAAGGATATTATCGATACCCAACAGCTCGTCAACCTGACTTTCGAGTTTCGCATTCGCATTCGCGAGTTGTTCTCTTAGTTCAGCCAGATTCTGCTGTTCTTGTTGCGATGTTCCTCCCTGGTAACGAACAACCGCACGAAGAAGTTCGCGATTAAAATGATGGGCACGTTGTGCGGATTCCAGAAGCTGTCGTTGATCAACATCGCTATCGAATAACGGCAACCCCATCATCGCTTCGAGCGCTGAGCGTTGCTGCTTTAACTCTGCTTCCAATCCCTGGTGGTCGGTGCCTGTGTATTTCGCTTCAATACGTTGTGATGTTTCAACCAACTTATTCAATGTATGCTCATTCACCGCTTTCAGTGAACGTACTTGTTGCTTAACAACCTGAAACAACTCGAGCGCATAATCGACGTTAACCGGACATATCTGCGTTAATCGTTCGCGACGTTTCATCGGCCCCATTTCGGTGAACTGGTAAGCCGTTTCGTAACCTAACAACAGACGAATGGTGTCGTCATTAAGTTCGAAATGTTCTTCGATCAGTTTCCATTGGGCCGGTTGTGTGCCACCACCATTCAGGTTCTCGCTATCGTTAACGTAGAACTCATGCTTAAACCCTTTTTCTAAACGACTGATAAGACGGTATTGCTTATTACGGTGTTCGCAGCGGTACTCGTAATACCCGTCTTTATCAAAATCGGCACGCTCAGGAACGGTCGGATACAGCAAAGGCAGTAGACTACTCTTACCCGAACCGTTGCTGCCTAAAATGAGTTGTACGGGATTATCTGGCCGGATGACCAGCTCCCGAATCATCCCGGTATCAAAACGATTGAATCCACGTAAGTGGAGATAGGTGCATCGCATGCTATGATAATCCTTCTTCGATACCTTCTGAACCACGGGTTCAGAATGCGAAGCTGAAGCCATACTTCAGCGTTATTTTCTATATCGTTATTTAAATCAGTAGGAGATTACAGCATGAGCGATCTGGCAACAGATAATCGCACAAAAGGGAGTCAGCTAGCTCCAGACAACAACGTAAGCGTTTTCCGTATCTTTGCCTTGGGTACTGTTGCTGCCGACTTTTCCAATAAAAGTCTGGAGGAAGATCCTAACCAGACGCTGGAGGTCTTTCTTGATGAGATGATGTCGGGCGCTGATGGGAAAGTTGAAGCGGCGGGAAGCGTTAAAGAAGTCAGTGCAACAGACGCTCAAGGAAACAGCTATACGGCGAAAGCGGCAACAACAACCAGTGTACAGTGTTACTGGTTACCCTTCGGCAGTAACCGGATGACGGCACCTAACTTGAGGAAAGGTCAGCGTGTGGTGGTCTGGCGTACCGCCGATGAAGAACAACTCTACTGGCAACCCAAAGGAGGGGATAGTGAGCTGATGACCATGGAATCGGTTATCCTCACCGTCAGCGCACGTCCTAGCGCTAAGAAGGACCGTAAATCAATTTCAACGGAAGACTGCTATTACCTAATGGTTGATACCTTCCTCAAGAAAGCGGTTATCGGCACCAGCGCACAGCTTGGTGAAGTTACCCAAGTCTACATGGAACTTAATCTGGACGAGGGTTACCTACAGGTTGCGGACAGCGTCCATCAAAATCTGCTGTTACTCCATTTCGTTGAACATATGCTGCGTTATCAAAACCAGGATGACAGCATCATCGACGTGACAAAAAAGAACATCACATTCCAGTGCGAGGATACGCTCAAAGCAATCGCTAAGAACGATATCCGAATGAAAGCAAAGAACATTTATACCGAATGTGAGAACTTCGAGCGTACCAGCAAAACAGAAAGCGTTACGAGTCAGAATGTTTCTTTGAAGTGTGATCGTTACACCGCGCAAGTATCAGGACAGACCACGTTTAAATGTCCGAATACGGTATTCACTGGCGCTGTAAGCTTCACAGGTGAAGACGGAAACACGATGACATTGAACGGGAACTTCATACACATCGCAGGCTCTTGGCGTTCACCAACCGGAACAAACGTATACACCCACGATCACGGTGGTGTAGATCGTGGTAGCGGTCGTACAGACCCGTTCCAATAAACAAAAGAAAAAGAAATGCAATACAACCTCCTTCCCCGGCCTTGATGGCTAGGGAAGGAGGATTATAGTTTATTTATTAACGCGTTGCATTCTGGATGATTTCTTTTCCGATCTTAACCAAAGCGGGTATCTGTACAGCGGTTGCGCCTCGATGACGAAACGCGGTCGTTAACGCGGTATCGATACTCACAGCACGTCCGTGAAGACGATCGAAATAGACTTGAGTGATTGCGGTAGCGTAATCCTTTCGCTGTTTCTTGGTTTGGCTCAACAGCGCCGCACTATGACTAACGATGAAGTAAGCGATTAAGAAGAACGCCGCTGAACGCGAACCGGGTAGAAAACCTTGTCGCTTAGGGAGCATCTCACAATCGCGAACACTATTATCGTTCGCGAGCTCTTCCATGTCAACACGGCATAATTTTGCATAGGTGTGGAGATAGTGGGTAAAAGTTGAATTTAACATTTTCTTTCCTCGATTGCCATGAGTTCAATGTATAGCTTAAACGTCACAGAACGACGTATAACGGTTTGTTTTAATTTCTAAGGGGTTTCCTTATCTAAGATTGATTTAAAGCGTTCTGAAGAGTTCTGTAGCGTTCTCGTCACGTAGACAGGCTTCGTTCAACAATTCAGCTAACAGCTTCGACCGAACTTCAACAAATGTCCTGAGGCGATGCTCCCATTCTAAACGGATGGTGTAGGTATCATCCATGTTTCTGTGGTCCACAACAGATGTTGAACAGCGCGTTTCTTGTTTATTCACAGCACTCCAGACATCACGGATAATCGTCATGCCTTTCTTGGTACACGTAAACGTTAAGATACAACGATTATTCGCTGCTTCTTCACAAACGTGAATAAATTCGCTTCGTAGCGATGAGGTCTTGGTCAATCGATCGATAGCGAGCGATAAACCGATACGTTGTTGCATATCAAATTCCTTCTTTCAAAATCTCATTAAGGCTATCCGCAACCGCGTCCATATAGGCATCCATATCCGTTACGGTATCAGCGACAACCGCCCAGGCGTGCCGTATTAACGTTTCGCCGTTCGTACAATTCACTATTTCCATTGTCAACTTTGTTTGTCCTGACGATGGTGAGATCTCATTACTACGCCAAAATGCGGCCTCGAGTAACGTTTTACCTAACGCAGTGCACACAAAAGTAAATTCTACTTGACCGATACCTACCACCGAAGCGGATATCGATTGGATATGTTCGCGCAGCTTATCATCCTCACGTAGAAGCAACAGTGTACGATGCAAGTGCGTATAGCGAGTAACCATAGCGTCGTAATGACCGATGCGTACATCGGCTACTGATTCAGGCCAGTTAATTTTCATGTTCGATTCCTCGTATTAATACTGTGTTCCATTCGATAAGCGGGTGGTATCAAAACGATCCAGTTGGTGTACAATGCTATCAGCAACACGATGCAAATAGTGTATTTTGTCCATTCGTGAAATCGCAGAAATCGTCCAGCAAGCCTCTGACGTCCAATAGGTGCCGTCTTCACTAAGGCTAACGTTATAAACTAACTTCGTCATCACATTTCTCGCCTTATGCTCAGCAGACCAGAATATGTTTTCTAACACATCCTTCCCCGTTTGTGAAAACACGAACCCAAGCTTCACGTCGGAGTCGGATGCTTCAAGATTAACGCAGTGAAGATGATTCTCTAACGGCGCAAAAGAGGCTAAACGTTCCAGCGCATGTTGCAGTGTGGGATGATCGAGCTTTTCGAGATCATCCACAGGTTGTTCAGGTACAATCGCGATCGATTTACAGAATTTAATTTCCATGGTAGGTTCCTCTTGATAGTGGTTGATGATAGTAACGGGGACGGCGATGTCCCCTTGGTTTCTTATTGCCCCGCCCGAACCCGATGGGGTACAGGCGGGTTATGTTGATGCGTTATAGCGGCATCAGACGTTCTTTAAGTTGGGTTAACTTATTTGCAACGATGTTCTCAACGTCGATCATCTTGTTCATGTTGTCGAGGGTATCCTGCCAGATGAAAATATCCACGGAACCGGTTCCGACTAACGCGTTCTCAGGACGATGGTCACGGGTCACGTAGCGTGGTCCCTGCGGGCAGGTTTGTAACTCGATCCAAAGCGCATCTAACGGACCACGGTCCGTGACACCTAAGGCGAAGAATTCACCTCGTACGACCAGAACATCATCAGCCGTCCTGACACGGGTTGATCCTTCGTACACCAATTCCATCTTTGCTCGACAGGCTGGGTTCTCGTTCCACGCCTGGACGGCATCGGCAAGGGCTATTGACGTTGCGGTGGTGTTCGTTTGATCATGTTGCATTCTAAGCTCCTGTAACGCTCTCTAAGCGTCGTTTTAAGTTAAGGTATAGTTTCCCTTCTTTGGATTCGTTTATTGCGTTATACGGCTTTTCTGTGCGCGTAGAACGCCTTCGTTCCGTTGTTGATTGCCTCAACAATGTCCTGGGTCAGTTTGGTTGCTAATTTATTATCCGTCCCCGGTACGTAATAACCTTCTCCTGTTTCAGTGATTAAGCGATAACGTACTAATCCTACCGCGCGCTCGACGCGTATCACCTTTTCAAGTTTGTATTTGATGATCTTCGTCAGGCTGACTGTGTCTGACGCGTAGATTGCTTTATAAACCTTGTTCTTTGCTGTCGGTTTCATCAACATGATTTCTGTTGTACTTTCCTTTTCGCTTGTTGGTGTTGGATTAAGGTTTAGGTTCCGTTTTGTGTTGTGCGAGTAGTGTGTTGATCTGCTCCCGTTGTTCTTTTAAGCATGCGGGAAGCTGGTCTTCCCGTACCGTTCCGATTTCCAACGTGATGTACCAACGTTGTTCGGAAGCCTGCCATTGAAAACTGCTCTGTAACCGTAGGATGCTAGGATCACGTACCTTGCTTGCGCTGTAACGATCGAACCAATCCAGGTATGCGGCTTTTCCTTCATCGTCGGCAACGTAACGCTGCACGCTGTTCTTCCCTTTGTTCTCGTATCCCGTTGCACGTATCATGCGAGCGTTGCTCCCACGTCGTGTTGCGTATGGCGTAGCATGGTAACATCCCATTGTACGATCCGGCTCCGGCTTACCCGCATCATGATGGATTCATCGTCAAGCCCCGGCTGCGCAACCGGCAACCAACGTTCGTTAAGCACCTTCGCTTCAACGCGTTTCTTGCGCGGATTGTAACGCACCTCGCTGACCCAAGCGAATCCAAGGGGATGCACAACCCGCGGATAATACGTGCGAAGCAATTGATGCATCCGATCTGTTACCTCCAAGCTCGTCTCCGCCATGTAAGGTTTCACCATGGTAAGCTTTTTGGTGTAATACGTTCCAACGGAATGGTTCGCCCACCCAGGAAGCGCGTGATGGAATCCTACCTGTAATTGTGTATTGCCGTTCACCTTCAGCCAACCGTATTGTCCCGCCGCACGTCCCTCGTCAGTATCGATCCATGTAAGTATATCGATGAATGCATGATCGGTGATCTCGATGCGTTCCACCCGTTCATCCAACGCGCCACGTACCACGAATTCGCTCGTGCTCATCCGAGCAGGATGCTGACTGCGATGTGCGTACCAATTCTTGTTGCCGGTAAGCAGGTAAGGATACACGTGTGCGCCACGCCAAACAACTTTCCCGTTCGTCCCGTCAACGCAACGTACACGCATCCCAGCCTGACCGCTACTGTAGCATGCTACCTTCACGCATTCTGATTGCACCGTTGTCGGTAACGCCAGGTATTCATCTTCGGTAAACATGGTATCAAAAATGATTTCATCGTTCATTTAAAAAGTTCCTCTGTTTCACGTTAATTAAACAACGTATTGATTTCTATTTGACAGAATACGAACATTGTACGTATGCTTCTATGACCTATGTCACTAAGGTAATATAGCCGTGAAAGGATTTGTGTTAAAGAAAGGGTTTTGTTTGTTTTTAAGAAGGGATGGATTTAGAAGAGGTGTTTCAAGGAAGGTAAACGAGGATAGTTATTTTGATTTAAGTAAGTAAGTAAGATGTTATCTGTATTCGTTAAAAGCGTATTGTTTATCTTAGGTTATGTCTTATTGTTTAATCGTTTAATATTTTTATCTAAGTAGGTTTAACTCTATCTTGTTTGTATATTTAAATTAATTTAAAAGTAGATCAATAAGCTTATCTTCAAAACAATGGATAACATGTGTTTACTACCTTAACGGTAACACATGTCATCTGTGCATTACACTCCGTTACATGCTGGTTAACAACGTTTTGTCTTCACAAAACGTTCAACTCAAAAAACATTTGTGATACTCTTCTTCACGTTGTTCATCAGAGTATCTCGTCTATACTCACTGCGTTCGTATACGACATAACCGTTATACGCTAACGCTACGCTTATAGCTTGATAACTCTAAGGATAAAAACATAAACTCGCTTCGCTCGTTTAGTTTTTCTTTTTCTTAGAGTTATCCTGTTGCTCGTCTCTAAAGGACTTCGCTCCTCCCCCGTCCCCCGAAGGGGCCGAGGTCGTGGAAATTTTACTTTCCAAATACATTTACAACATCTGTAAACTTTTACTCCAGGTACTTAATCTTATCATTAGAAATTATAAAACAGAACAATAAACACAAACATAAACCTTCCTCCAACCCAACAGGGAAGGAGGAAGGGAGAGATTAAATTATTCGGAAACGTTATAACCGAATACTGCTTTACCGTAGGTGTGAGTACCGTCAGCTAACGACAGCACCAGCACATTGCTGTACGTAGCGTTAACGCCCTTGTCGGTAGACCCGGTGGTAGCACCGTTATAGACAAAGGTAGCCGTTTGCAGATTGGTTTTCAGTTCATTGATGATATCATCACTTACACCAGTCTGCTCTTTGATCAGCGTAGTCAGGTTACCTGCCAGGCTTGCATCGATCTTGGTTTCGTTACTGGTAATAGCTTGTAAACCTGCAGTGTAGGTGCTGAAGTCTAACGGATAGGTTAACAGACGTGCTGACGTTTTGGTACCATCGCCTTCATCAACGTAGGTTAAGTTACCCAGGTTGGTAACCTTGATGATGTTAGCCAGATCCAGCGTAGTGTTATAAACTTTAACTTGAACCGAGCCATACCACGCCAACGAATCTTCTTTGGCTTCCAGGGTGATCGTCTGGATACCATGCTCGTTGAAGGTAACCGGATTAGATAACGTATCGGCTTTGATGTCTTTATCTTTATCCAGGAACTTCTCACCGGTCGGCGTGATCATACCGTAGCGTTGAGCTACAAGGTCAACCACATCACCGATGGTGGTGTCAGCAGTAACGTTAACACGTACAGCGATTTTCTGGAACCACTTAGCCAGATCCAGACGATGGTAGGTAACATCGCGGTTATTGAAGTAAGGTGTACCATCACCAGGGCTAAGCGTTAAAGTTGCTTCTGGAGCAGAAGGATTCTTTTCTTTAAGAACGTATTTAAGGTCGGTGTATTGGAAGCTGGCACCAGTGTCGGCGTTGAGCTGGTTAATCTCATCAACGATAAGTTGCCAAGGTGTTTTTAAAGTAAGTGAAACTTGAGCTGTCATTTTCTACCTCTATGGTTGTTACATCACTCTCAAAAGATGTAAGTGTTTACAGATATCAGTATATTTTATATTAATGTAAATAATATGGAGAACGACTCCGATTCTCCTTTTCGACCATCAAAAAATCAGAGGACACACAATCATGGCCTTAGACTTTAACAAAGCAGCGAAATCCCTTCTGCTTGATCTCATTAACACCAAAGCAACCCGTGCACTGTCCGAAGAAGAACTGCAGTTCGGTACTCCGCAGGCATCTTCCGAACATGAAAAGAACACCGTTATCCAGCTGAATGCTGCGCCTGAAGCACCTAACCTGCAGGGTGCTCAGCAGTTCTTCTACAATCGTCTGGCTCTGTCCGACGTTTTCGCTGATGTAACCGGTGATGTTACTTTCGAACTGCCGCACGGCACTGACAGCATCCAGGCTTCTGAACTGGTAAGCAAGCTGGTCACCAAATTCGGCCTGGCTTCCCTGACCGGTGAAATCCAGGAAGAAACCATCCAGCTGTCTGCAGGTACTGTTGGTCAGGTAACTCTGAATGCGATCGAGAATGGCCTGGTATATACCGGCACTCTGCAGGTTGCTCTGACCTATGCAGCTGCACCGAAAGATGACCTGGCAACCGTTCTGGCGAATAACGTAGCTGAAGGCTTCGAGAAACCGACCGTTAGCGTTGTTGGCTAATAAGCACATAGAGCAATAGTATGGGTTTTGTACAGCTCGGCTATTGCTCTTCTACAATTTGGTTGTAACAATCTGCGTGGTTGCACGCTTATCTTTCTCATTGAGCGCTTCGTATGAAGCGTGGTGTTGAAAGGGTTGTGGATCTCCTCAAGCGGCCAGGGACCCAGACCAACCTGAATAAACACGAACACCTGTTAAGCCCCTCCTCATCCGTTATTGGGTGGGGAGGGGTCTTATACGTCTTTATGCGTTTCGTTCGTTCTGGAGCGTTTTAGGACGGTTTACGACAGGGTTTTATTCAACACTGAAACCGTTCAAACGAATAGCTTCATAACGCTTACGTTCACGACGTTTACGTGCCTGCCAGCCGTAAATGAACTTCTCGTCTTTCTCACGACGTTCAGCTAATTCGATGTAATAGGTGCTCTGCATATCCAGCATCGCGTCGATGAGATAATCTTTACCGGTTTCTCCGCGTTTAGCGATGTAAGCATCAAGAGCTGCCAGTGATTTGGGACCCATTGCACCATCAGCGTCAATATCTTTCCAGTAAGTTTGACGGTTGTTCATGACGTTCAGGTAACGCTGGAGGTTCTTAACTGCAACGGATTTGCCTGCGTTGATACCCAGGTCAAAGAGACGGTCAGCTAAAAACACAGAACGTTTCATGACTTCGTCAAGCTTCATCTTATCCCAGAAGTGAGTCTTGTAGATAAAGAACGCCATTTCCGTGGTAAGGTTACGCATGTTACCGTTCCAGCCGAATTTCGTTTTCAGCGTGGTTTTGTATTGATCAGCAAGCGCTTGCGTAATGCCGTGGTTTGTACATTTTCCGTTATCATCCGGGTCATCAACATACCCACCTTCAACATCGGTTTTGTCGCGAATGATGAATTCGCAGGTGAAATCTTTTTCAGTAATCTTAGCCATTAGAACTCCTCGTCGGAATAACGATTTAGAGGAACAGGAAGGGTCTAGAACGCGATAAACGATCTAATCCAGGCAAACCCCAGGTTAAACTTTTCGAAGCGTTAGAACGCGTTCTAGAACGTTGAATTAAATACCCTTGGTTCCTTTCACGTGATGTGCGATTTCTTCAACCATTGCACGCAGAGCACGAAGCTGTTGGTCGTGTTCGTACCAACCACCTAACAGAACCCCGCTATACACCATGGTGTCAAGACTTAACAGTCCTTTATCTGATACGTTGATCATTTCAGGGAACTGTTCTTGAACACGCTGTGCGATAACACCGATCTTCTCGACATCAGGATCGTAGTTGTGACGGAAACGGGCAAGCCCGCTGCGTGCCATTTCACGTAAACGTTCACTGAGAGATTCCGGATGATCTTTCAGATAACGGATGTCGTGTTTACTACGCTCATCTGAACGGATGTAAGCGTTAGGAACATCGATGTTGCTGTTGAAGTACAGTGCACTACCACCACCTGCAGAGTTCCCCCAATAGAAGCGTGTGATCTCACCGCCGCCATTTTCCGTGATGATAACATGTTTACCTAAACGCGTACCACCATTACCGTCAACGAAGACCAGTTTGTTTCCGCTGTAGGAACCCCAGAACAAACGCGTGTCGATGATGTGTGTTGCAGCGAGACGGGCGTTACGTGGTGTAGAATACACGGTGTTAACATCTTGCTGCGCATGTGCATCGGAAGCGATACCGTAGTTCTGTACGTTACCCAATCCCACCTGCGCTTTCGTAACCGCGTGTGGGTTATCCCGGCGGTTAGCGTGAGCGTTAACCAGATCACCCGCTAATTTCTGAATTGCCCAGTTGGTAGACTGCGGTGTCATGTAACGGTTAGTCGCGGAACCACCTTGCGCTTCAGCTTGGTTAGCGGTTGGGTAGTTCTCAACACTTCCTAACCCTACTTGTGCTTTAGACACTTGGTGTGGGTTGTTCTTGTCGGCGATGTGTGCATTCAGCGGAACTAACGCAAAGGTCTCAATGGACGCTTTGGTTGTGTTCGGTGCCATTAATCGGTTAGCTGCAACACCGGCACGTGCTTCATCCTCAGAAGCCATTGGGTAGTTCTGCACGCTACCCAACCCAACCTGCGCCTTGGTGACCCTGTGCGGGTTGTTGTAATCGGCTTTATGCGCATTAAGTGGAATCAATGCGAACTGTTCAATCGATGCAACGGTACGTAGCGGCGTCATGAAACGGTTGTTCGCTGTTCCGGCTTTCGCCTCTTCATCCGAAGCGGTCGGGAAGTTATCAACGTTCCCAAGGTTAACCTGTGCTTTGGTGACGCTATGCGGGTTATCCCGGCGGTTAGCGTGAGCGTCGACCAGATCGCCCGCCAGTTTAGCAATCGCCCACCCAACCGTTTGTGCGGTCATGTAGCGGTCAGGTGCAGTACCGGCTTCTGCCTCCGCCTTGTTGGCGGTAGGATAGTTCTGTACGTTACCTAGTCCGACTTGGGCTTTTGTTACTTCGTGCGGGTTATCGGTACGGTTAGCATGTGCGTAATGCAGATCGGTCAGATCTTTATCCGCCGCTTGCATGTCTTTGCGTAGCTGATCGATTGCCGCCCAGAGACGGTTATCGGACGCAGCATCGCCGATAAGTATTGCGGCTTTTAACGAATAGATCGCTAAGCAAAGATGTTCGGTACCGTAAATAGCACTAACGTGGTGGATGTGTGGTTCAGGCGGATAAAGTTCCGGTTTGTTCTTGATGTCGTCCCAGTTGATCGGACGATCGTCAAGTTTGAGTTCTTCGATAGCCTGATATAACGCGTCAATAAGACTTACGTAAACACCACCGATGATACGATAGTCGTTAACTAACGTCCCCTCGATATCATCGTTGATGATGGCGATGGCTGCACAGATTTCTTTACCCGCGTAAAGCGTTGCATCCTGATACAAGAAGATGGGTTTATAATCCACGCCTCGTACCAGTGTCCTACCGGTAAGCTTTTCAGTGATGACCAGACTTTCGGTGAAGAACGGTCCGCCATCAAGGGCGTAACATTTATTCTCGGTTCGTGGAACGGTATGCTCTTCACCAACGATGTGGTTGCTGGCGAGTGTACCGGTCCAGTCCTCGGGGTACTTCAGGGTAATTGGTGTCGACATAACCTGGAGGTCCTTATAACGTGACTGTACCTAATTTGGTTGTCTTATTGAGATTAATGACAGAGATCTGGGTATCGCTGGTCGTAATCGTTCCGATATTAACGCGCTGTCCTTTATCATCTTCTTGCTTGTAGATGGTTAACTCCAGTTCTAACTGGTCGCCATTAGGAACAACGGAAACGTACCATGTTTTATTACCTGGTGAACTATTATAGTCTTTTAGGTTATAATGGCCTTTAGGTAAGGTCATGACCTTACCGGCAAACAAGCAAGTGATGTCTTCGTTGATGTAGATATCGTAACCGGAAGCGGCAACGACCGTAGAAACCATATAACGATTTTTAACAGCGAGGGCTGTATATTCCGCAACGGAATTACCGACAGCGTTAAAGACCTGCCCGCCATTACCCATCACCGTAGAGACTGCGGTATCAACATAACCGATTCCCCACACCGGATGCACGTTCCAGCGATAGCCGCTTGTCTGTAGGTAAGCATACATACCTTCAAATGCGATGGTTGTCCAGTTCCCATCGTTTTGTCGTCCAGCTCGGAACTGATAGGTGTTCTGGTTCCCTGCAGACTGACGGGAGTACGGAACATGTCCCGCAACAAGCCATCCATCACTCACCTTCTTGTAAGCTAATGCACCCCAGGCAGAATTCTGAGTACCGATATTTGTTGAATCGGGTTCCTCAACATAACCCAGCAGTTTGGTTACGCCTGTCACCGTAATAGCGCCTTTACGTGCGGATACGGTAACCTCTGCAGCGATTCGTCCATGTGTGCGTGTGCTGGTATTACAGCCAGCAACAAACAGGATACAGGGTGCGTTTGTACCATCTGGAGGCACTGCTAACGCATGTCGCCACTGACTTACCCCTGATAACTTAGATCCTGTATATGCGTTCCACACAAGCTGACCGCCTGCCTGCAGATTCGCTGCGGTTATGCTGATGGCTTCACCGGATGGTGCAAGTTTGGTTGCATCGTAACCGATTTTGCTTGTTAGGACCGCATCGGTTAAATAAGACCCGCTAACCACCGTATTGTCATCGCTTAAATGCACGGTTAGGAAAGGTAACGCCGTTTGACCCGTTCTAACCACCACGTTGTTGGAAGGCGGAAAACCGTAAACATTAATACCCTCGCCCTGATAATGGTAATTGAGGTTCCAGTCATAGGTCACTAGACGAGCCTCAAAATTACCCTGTCCGCCAGCCGTACGCGAGTTAACAAAAACCTTGTTCTTAGAAAAGAAACCCAGGTAACCATGGGACGCGAGTGCACCAACGACGCGATCCCCGACGCTTTTCCAGTTTGAATCGTACTGTCTTCCACCGGTCGGGCCGAGTTTGGCGAGTTCGTCGAACACGTTTCCAGAGAAACCGTTGATGGTGTACGATCTCGCTTGGGGGGCGGATAAGTTGTCGTTTTGGATAAGGGCTACCTGACCACGTTCGTTGATTTCGATATTCCCGGTACCGTTACCCGAACCCCATTGCCAGAAACCGTCGTTATATGCGCTTGTCCCCTCCGTTGTGTTGGAAGGTCCTACCCAGTCAATACCGTTGCTGGTCGACGTGTAAGTCGATTGTCCAGCGCCTGGGTTCATGCTGTAACTGTTGTTGGTGGTTTCAAAATCCAGATAAAACTGATGCAGCCCATTTTTATTCTTGTTATTGCGGTTGTTCGTCCACCACGCCGAAGCAATCAGAATGCGTGCTTTAGTGCCTTTGGTTGCTGCAAGCAGACGAATCTGGGCACGCCAGACGATTTGACCGATCCCGTCAGAAGGGAAATCGTTCGCAGTTATGCGGTTGCAGACAATCATCTCGGCGCTGTTGCTTATTGCCGTTCCTTCTATCGTTCTACCGCTAATATTCGTAAGCTGTGTAGCTGCTACGCTGCCACCGCTGGGACCGATGGAAGATTTAGTTACGGTATAAACATTTAAGTAGAGTTTATAACTGTTAGTGCCAGCAATAGCGATGTAGATTTTACCGTTAATTTCCCAACAGCAGACATTCGGTGATGTATCAACAAAGTTGGCAAGACTACCATCGAGATACATGGCGACGTGTTTGGATGCATCAAACGTTCCGTCTGTCAATGCGATAAACATTTTAGGGCTGCTACCGTCTTCAAAAGCAGCTTGACCTAACATGATACCGTTCTGGTGACAGTATATCGCCGTAGGAATACGGTCGAGCGTCGCGGGTTCATAACGACGACTGGTTGGGATAACTTCGGTGATTTGCCCGTTTTGATCTGTTTTACAGATAACGTAGTAAACCCCTTTCTTTACGCTGTTCGTTGCTGAACGCAATAACACGATGGTACCGTCCGATTCACGACATACGCCGTAACGACGGTATCTGTCGTTTAGGGAGATAGCACCATCAGCGGAGCCTTCAATTGCCAGAGGAAAATAACTTTGGTCCCCAACCTGTTCGATATCGGTTACGCCGATATCGATGTATTTTTCCATCTCAGTGTTCAACTCAGCGGTACTGTAGGCACCGAGATCGCTCGCCTTTAGTCCCGTTGGGTTGTCACGACTGGCGATACGTGTATTAACGCTACTCACCAGTTCGCTGAACTTTTTCATTGCCATTATTCACCTCGATTAAATAGGCGAGTCGGGTAGCTGACCATCATCGATCTCGATGGTGGCCACCTTACGTGTTGCAGCAAGATGTGATGTACCCTGGATTTTGTTCCAGGTGCCGATACGCATGGCGTTTTTGTAGCTGCTATCGCTATCGTTCAGCGTGTAAACAAAACCGCTATCGGTTACGGCAAGATAGATCCAGCCCACAGACTCACTGATACCAGACACATCCAAAGTCGTTGCTGGTACTGTCCCTACCACCGTGTTGTATTCCGCTGTACCTTGACCAATGCTGATCCGTCCGTTGCTGTAACTGGCTGCTGGAAGCGTTTTATTTCGACTGAAGAAAAGAAACGGAAGGTAACGCTGGGTAACAAGCGGTGCAAGTTTAGGAGCCACTTCGGTCTTAACGTAGACATCTGTTTGTGCTGGCGTTACCTCGTGAGGGTTCTTTTGGGTAAGATACGTCCCCCATTCAGAAAGCAGTGTTGATAGCTTCATGCGGTTACCCCATGTAACGTTTTTGGCCGAGGATGAAGACTTTGTTAAAGACCACCGAAGTGATTCCTGTTGCGTTACAGCTCACCTGCCCGACGCGAATTGCTGTTGACGTATCGACCCCAGCACTACTCTGCCAGATCCAATCGATCGATCCGTCTTTCTGACGAATGAAAAGATAACCGGTTTTGTTCGCCCAGTCGGAAGTAAGTTTTTTGATGTCTAGCGTTCCTTTCGCCAGAATATAGTCGGTACCGGCGATCATGACGGGTATTTCAGGATACGAGATTACCGTACCGCTGGCAGTAACGTTGCTGATGCGTTCGCTACGAATATCGGTACAGTCACCGAAATACGCTACGGGGAGTATCCCCTTAGGGAGCTTTTTGCCGATTCTCGTATCGATCGTGTTTTTATCGGGTGCGCCGATTTGTGCCGCGGTGACTTGGTTAGGGTTATCCTTCCTTGTGTACCAAGTCGTCATGCGAGCACCCAATTCACTCATTTTTGTGCCCATTTTCACGTCCTATCGAAAAATAAAAAGAAGGAAAGGTGGGTAGAACCCACCCATCCGTTATAACGTTTCGAAGTCGGTTGCTTTGATAACCGCGTTGAAGTTGGCAAGGAATTCCTTAAGCAGTGCTTGGAAGACATCACGAAACGCTGTGTTCGTCTGCAAGCTGGTTAAATAATCGTTCTTAAGGTAATCGCTCAGCTTACCGATCTTCTGCATCTTCTCGCCGTCTTGGTTCTCTCCAGGTTCTTGGCTGTTGATGTTAACCCATTTGATCCCTTCGAGATCGCCATCAGCAAGGAAGTTAGCGGGTGTCTCATCGTCGTTCAGGATTTTAATCGTGTCGCTGGATTCAATGCCACCGTAAGCTTCCAGAAGCTGGTTGACTGTTAGCGTGTTGGTGTTGATTGAACCATTGACACCATCGATACCGATGCCTGCACCTGTGATGGATGTCGCCGAAAGATCGATCGGTCCGGTTAACTTACCACCGTTGATCGGTAACGCACCAACTTGCTCAGCGGTGTGTGTATGGTCGGCTAACGCCGCAAACGCCACGATAGACTTATATGTCGAATACGGCGTCATATACGCTGATTGGTTGGTGTTGTCAACCGCTTCAGTATCGGTAGCAACATTAAAGTTCTGCACGTTACTGAGACCGACCTGCACCTTCGTTACTTCATGCGGGTTGCTCTTATTGACAACGTGTGCTGCAAAACCGTCACCAGCTAAAGCAGTGATTGCCGCTTTTGTCGCAGCCGGTGTCATATAGCGGTTGGTTGCTTCACCCGTTTGCGCCTCTTCGTCGGAAGCAACAGGATAGTTCTCAACGCTCCCCAAACCGACCTGAGATTTTGTTACTCGGTGTGGGTTTTCGGTATTCGCGATATGACTACTGAATCCTTGACCAGCCAGTTGCTCGATTGCGTAACGAACAAGTATTGGCGTCATGTACTTGTTGTTAACCTGACCATCGATAGCTTCTTGGGTGGTGGCAACCCCGAAGTTTTGCACGCTCCCCAACCCAACCTGCGCCTTGGTTACACCGTGGGGGTTATTGGTGTTACCGATGTGATCGGTAACCGTTGGGGTGATTAATCCTGCGATAGCGGCTGCCGTGGTCGCAGGCGTCATGTATTTATCGTTAGCAACACCCGCAGCAGCTTCTACGTTAGATGCTACGCCGTAGTTCAATACATTTCCTAACCCAACCTGAGCCTTGGTTACCCCATGTGGGTTATTGGTGTTGCCGGTATGGGTTGTCAACGTAGCGTTAACGTTATCGATACGCGTGCTTAAGCCATCGGTGATTGCTTTGATTGCGGCTCGTACGCCCGCTGGTGTTGTGTACAGATTTGTGGCCGTACCGGTAATGGTTGTATTACTATCAGCTACACCGTAGTTCTCAACGTTTCCGAGTCCCACCTGGGCTTTAGTTACCTTGTGTGGGTTGTTGTAATTGCTGATGTGTGCAGCAGCACTATCACCACTCAGGTTAGCGATCATCTTACGCGTCATCGCCAACGTCATGTACAGATTTTCACCGATGGTTTCCAGATCGCTCTCGGTCGCCGTTGTGAAGTTCTGAACATTTCCTAACCCAACTTGAGCTTTGGTTACCCCATGGGGGTTATCGCGACGATTCTCGTGCTGCAGCAATGCGGTCATTGCTTTATTGAACCCTTCTTCAAGCGGTTCTTTCAATGATTCGATTGCCGCCACCACATCGTCCCACGTCATTGTGTCGGTTTCGACATTATGTTGGTGGTTGATTGGCGGGAATACGGAAGGAACGTCAGCAACCTTTTCCCAGAACGTAACGCGGGGATCGTAAAGGTTGTTGGCTAAAACGTTAAGAATTTGTTGTTGATCAAGTGTAAACTCACCCCCCAGTGAATAGTAGTTCAGTTGCAACTGTCCACTGAATGCGGTGTCCAACAGCATGATGGAACCGTATAATTCCAGGCCGGTCAGCGCAGCCATGGCACGGAAGGGGTGAGTGCATAAAAAGTCAACGCCTTCTTCCAGATACGCGTTTGTTTCAGGGTTGTAGATCTTTAACCCATTGCGAAAATATGGCGCGTATTTAGGAACGAGAAAGTTAAATCCGGTCCCCGTGGAAGGACGGACAGTGACGAGTTCTTCTGGAACCCATGCGCCATCCAAATTCCCCTGCGGGTTATACGGAAGGCGTTTAATTTCATCTGTCATGATGCGCCCTTTACAAGTTGTTAGTAAGTATGGGATACCCTGGGGTATCCTGTGTTAACAGCGGTAAAATATTACTGTAACTATAAAATAAGGGGGCCTCTCCCATGTATACATTGGTAAAAACTTACGGATTACCCGTAGGTTCTGGCACGGCCTGGACAGCGCTTGAGGCGGGTGAAAGTGTCCTGAGTACGTTGTTCTCAACGTATCAAAAACTCAAGATCCAGGTCCATGAAAGCTATGCTGACCAGCAACAAGTTATTGATCTGTACACATTTCAATCCGAGCTTCAAAACAGCAGCGATACGCTCAATGCGTGGTTGAAAGCGAAATCGGATGCGCATACCAACCTTCGAGGACAGCCTGGTGAGCTGTCGATTAAAACCCACAAGCTTTATTGTCATGACGCTATTACTGTAGGCTTTCTCCCTAAAGTCGGTAATAGCGGCTATCATCCGAGCAACGCGATCCCCGAGTCTGAACGCACTGATATCCTGTTGACGAAAGCGAATACGAATTACGAAAATATCGGCAAACACTGCTTGTTCACCGTAGGTGGTTATGTTCATCCTCACGTCTACGGTAAAGACGTTGGTGTCTATATCCAAGGTGGGTTCAAGATAGCACAGCGTAGCCAAGAAAACGATATCGGCATGATTGATTTTAGCCGTATCGGGAGTTTGGAAATCCATGCTATCACAGAAGAGATGATTGCTGATTCCACGAAGCTCTTGCCGTATAAGGACGAGATGTACTTGCGGTTACCGCGCAAGGTCGCCGAAGATGAAACCGTCGCGCTGGTGTTCGGGGGATATTTACATCTTCTTGACGATTGTTACACGATCGTTAGTGACACGACAGCGAAAATAAACTGCATTAACATGTTTCTTTATGAAAGATACTTCCGTTCCCGCAAATACCTTGATCTAACATCTCTTGGTATTCTGTTGAACGAAGAAGACCCACAGTCCGACATTGTTGCCAATCGTTTATTGTCCGATAAAGCATTAAAAGCGTGGGTGACGCATCCTTGCAGTTTCTGGGTGTATATCAAAGCAACATCAATTCAGGTTACGCAAGAACCTTTACCACGAAGTGGTGTACCAGGACAATATTTCTTAGGTAAGAAACCGGAAGGATTGATTCGAGCTGATCTCGGCGAGTTACCGGCTTACGTGCAGACCTATGAAAAACCGTTATGGGTACTTCACTCGCGCTGGGGACTTCGTAAGAACATGTTGTTTGAAAACACATTGTACAAACATACACGCGTTAAGCGGCTTAACGATACACCTTATCTTCACCAGGTTTGGTTGGAAACGCACGCGACGTTGCAGACAGTGCACAAGCTCGAATTGATCGATTCCAGTCAGAAAAACAAATAACCAAACATAACCCTCCTCCAACCCGTAAGGGAAGGAGGAGGGAATATGCTGTTATGCTACATATAACGTTAGATAACCATCGATGAGCGTATTCATCACACTGAGTTGGAGTACGACAGCTTTACTAACATCTGTACGTACACCGAACGGTAGTGTTTTGAATTGCTCTGGATCGGCTATTACTTTCGCATTCTGCAAGTTGAGCGGTCCAGGTATTGCTGACAGTACCCAGCGATCGTTGACCATAAGGCCGTCGATCTCTTCAGAGAGACCCAATTGCAGTGTGTTCATTTCTGCGATTAGTGCCTCCGATTGCGTATCGCCTGAGGTTAACGTATACCCATCGGTAAGTGATGCCAAAACACCGGCAGATACGAACCAGTTGTACGAAACAATAGCGCCTGGGAGTTTACTGCTATCTCGATCGATGATATAATTCAACCCAGCCAACATATTGTTGCGAACGAGGTTGTTGAGGTCGTTATGTCCTGAGGTTAACTCAACAAGTAACTGACCAACCCATACTTGGTTACCGGGTTTAGGTGTTATCACAACCTGTATCGGTGACCTGGACTTATCCAGATCCGCGTCGACAATCTCGGTTTTGTTGAGAAGGATACCGTACGTCGATGCTAAGACAGGTAGGATCTCAGAGACCTTGGTTAATGCATCTAAGGTTTCGATCTCGATGGGCCAGTGGTGCTGTCCGCCAGACCAAGTACCCAGTTTACCAAGATCGATGCGGTTATAATAGATGTCGACAGAGTTCACCAGCCCTGAACCCGGTTGGGGATGCACGGTTAACTTGCTGTTACGCTTGTACCCTGTGCTTTCAGAAGCTTCACCGATAACCAGTTTATCCAGCGTTACGCCTCGAGCATCGAAATCGCTATGCTTTCGAATCAGCCGAAAGAGGATTTCTTTCGATTCTAACCCCAGGATTTCACTGTACTCCATTTAACACCCCTTAGGTTACGGTAGGATTTCTGCGCCCGTCGGGCCTGCCTTACGAGCTTCCAACGCACCAAGGTCGTATTTCAGCGTCAGCGTATCGTTGGTGGTATAAAGGTTGTGGTAAGTCGAAATCAGATCGGTAACCTGCGCGCCGACGATTTCGTTCATGTCGAAGGCCGAACCTTGACCATCATCAGCACGAACGATTTTATCGCCAGCAGAGACCATCCCAATTTCAGAAATAACCGCGTACTCTTCACCACCTTCGGTGAGTTTAGCCACATTGAGATATTCGTTAATATCCCACGGCGTCCAAACCAAAGAGACTTTACAGCTGTAGTCGTAGTACTCTCCGGTCGCTACCAGAATTCCGGTTGTTGGGATATCCGGTCGGGTGGGGTTGAGGTTAGCGTCGGTTGGGTGCCATTCGATGGTCTGAGCGACGCCGTCGACGTATTTGGTATAACGCATGGAGCGGACAACGTTATCGAAATCGATGCGACGACCGTAATAACAGATATACTTTTTACCGCTTTCCAGTGTCTCAATACGACGTAACCCAAATTTAGCGCGTTCGTCCGTGGTCAAATCGTTACCAACTTCACGCATCACGAACGGCTTGATTTTCCACGGTGAAAGATCGCTTGCTTCGTGAGCGATCGGCATCGAGGAAGGGATACCGTTAGCGTTGCGGATGAATTCATGACCTTGGTTGCCGATACAGAAGTAACGTACAGCAGGATTACCCTCGGGGTAAACCTTTGATTGAATCTGAAGCTTTTCATTCAAGGTGCTGTGTTCTTCCCATGCATGAGGAAGACCGAGCGTAAGGTTAGTTTGTACTTGACCGCCGATAATCGTACGGACGATACGATCGGTAGCACGGATTTGTGTAGAAGCCATGTCTTTTCCTATTTAATCAGTTATATTGCATCAACAGGATACCGCCGTAGTTCGTGCAGTAATCTTGGCTAAGCGTAACGATAACAGCGTTAGCGAACGCAGGGTTAACAGGATAACCCTGTGCGATAAGTTCTGTTGTTTTACCGGTTGCAAGCACGGTGGCTCCGTAAAGGTTGTTTTCGTCTTCACGGCCGTTATAAACCCATGGGGTTGGCGCGACGTTGTTGAATAAGCTAACCAATGCGCTTAAGTTACCACCAACTTTTAACCCGGCGAGATCGGAACGGATAGCTGTACAGTCTATAGCGTAACTGTAGACCAATGCCTGGATACGATTTGCGGTGTAGTACGGGAAATTGAGACCAGTCATCACCGTGGTCTTCATCATCCCCGCGATATCGTGAGCGCTATCGAGGAGATAGAACGTAACACTTCCCGTCCAAGCCAATCCGGTTGTTTTCAACTCTACGGTGTGAGGGAACGGATATTCATCACCTCGTACAATCGGAGAATCGACGCAGCTATCCTGATCGATAACGATTCCGTACGTTGATTGAATCAGAGGGATAAGATCGTGCGTTGTTCTAACCCCGGCATCGATAGCAAGCTTCGGTTCCATTCCCAAGAAGAAGTCTTGGATAGGGATACGATCGTACCACACGTAGCTGCTCTCGCGGTATTGTGCTGGTGTTACTGTTGCCGAAGGTGATACCTTAGCGCGAGTGTTTCGGCTATACGCGTGGTTTCCGTTTTCAGCAACATCCGTGATATCAAGTGCATCGAAGTTAAAGTCGAAGTCAGGATTGGCTGCCTGAATAAGTTCAGCGACCAGCACTTTAGGACTTTTGTTTAACAATTTCTGACTCATTGTTTATTCCTTAGCCTTGTTCTTCTGGAGAACGACCCTGGAGGCTTGCGGTATGTCCGTCGACGTTGTAATAGAAAATCAATGGACCGCCGACGGCAGTACAGTAGTTTTCATCCAGACCGATCTCGATACCGTATTGGTAACCCGCTCGTGCTGGAATGCGTCCGCCTAACTCGCCGTTGAAAGCCACTTTAGCGTTATACAGGTTATACGGTGCGATGTTGTCGTCTAATACCCAACGATCGGCGGTCATTTCAGCCAGAAGATCGGCGACCACCACATCGCTAATGACCGTACCTGTTACCAGCGAAGCTAGCAACTCACCGTAATCAGAAGTATCGCGACTGTAACTGTAGATCTCACCGCTAGCGCGTACGCCCTGTCCGAAGAACTTAAGACCATCAAGCTCTTTGATCGCGATAATATCATCAAGATTCGGTACACGCGATTTCATCAAGATACGAACGCTTCCCGTCCAAGCCAGGCAATTAGATGCGACACGGAGCAATTGTCCGTTAACGGTATCCCAGTTAAGTTCGTCGTTGACAATTTCTTCCGCGGTAAGGCCAAGACCGAAACGTTCTTTGATGATAGGCCAGATATCACGCATCTTGGTGGCGTCTGGCGCATCGATAAGAATAGGTGCTACGTTACGCAGATACGCACCGATATTGATACGATCGTAATACAGCGTCGTCGAACCTTCATAATCGTCTAACTCGGTAAGCTTAGCGGTTGCTGTCGCCGTAATCTGGGTGTCGCGCTCGTAGGCGCTTTGGTTGGTGGTTGGTGTTCCTAAAACCAATAATTCAGGGGTTAGAACATGCTCTCCGTTCTGTGGTGGGTTATCGTGGTTGATAAGACCATACACGAGATCGGATGAGGGTAAAGAGACGTCGACCGGGTAAAGTTCGGTGTCGTCAATAGTTGTTACCGTATCACTCACGGTGACCTCCACGCCAGGAATTAATTAAAAAAGACTTTACGATTTGCTGCACTATCACGTTAAGCGTCCTCGATAGGCAAAGGTTTAACAATCAAACGATTGAGCGGATTCGATAGACGCATACTGACAGGCTTATACGCAACATGATTCGTCTCACTTAGAACCGCTGACCTGAAACGACCATTCACCTGTTTGTAAATCGGTTCTATCCAGAGACCTTGAAGATCGCGTTTACGGAAACGCTGTTCGAACGGTTTGATGGGGTTCACGGTCAACCCACGCAGCGATTCTGACAGCAGACGCTCGCGAAGGTCGCGTGGTGCCCTACCTGGGAATGGTGCAAGCCACAAACCATCGAGTGGGTTTTTACGGAAACGTAACGAGATAGGATCACTGATGACTTGTGCCCAATATTGCGTACTGAATCGAACCGTTTGGGTATTCTCGTAACCGCTACAATCGCACCAGGTTGGTTTCGGAGGTGCTTCCAAACTTTCAACCGCTGATTCACGCCAGTTCGTCATCGGGTTGTTATCATGTACGAATTTGATAACTTCCGTAGCCTGGTTATCCGTATCATGAACGTTTGCCTGTGCCCAGTCTTCCCACAGTTCTTCACTACCACTTACTAAACTCGAACCAAGACGAACGGCGATTTTGTTTAGTGGTTTGATTGGGTCGCTGTTGATTGTCTGGATAAAATGGATGGTGTAACTGCTCAATGTCTTAAGCAGCTGCAGCATTCCGTATTGAATATCCTTAAGACTGGTGACATCTTCCAAATCTTGACCGGTGGCCTTTGTGAAGATATCGAGAGCCAGAATTCCCGCCTCTTCTTGACTGATTGCGTCAAGCTCCCAATCCATCGCTAAGAACCATTCCTTGTAAAGCTGCCCAATACCGAAGTCGACGCCAACATCCATGTAAAAGTTTTCAACGATTGCTTCAGCCATGCCTCGAGCTTGATAATGTTCTTGGAGCTGGTACATGAATTGATGGCGACGCCAGCCCTGGTAGATCTCGGTAACGGCGGTCAGAAACTCTTCAGTGCTGACGACCGGACGCAATGTTACTTGCTTATCCAAACACCACCAGATCAGTTTATCGGGAATGATAGCAGGATCGGTAATGCTACGGAGATGGTCGAATGTCGGTAGCGTTAACACCCTGACATGGTTAGCATGGATCTTAGGTACTTCAATCAGCGTCATGCCCATCGAATAGTTCAGCAAATACAAGAACAGCTTGTATGCATCTTTCATCGACATCGTCATGGTATCACCCGTCACCGGGTTGGTTGTCGTTAACCGTGACTGATACATGCCTATTGCGCTAAGATGAATCCATTCATTCAGCAGGAAATCATACTTAGGATACAATTCACTGTCTGTAAGGTCTTCGGCTTCACTTTCCAACACCTTGGTCGTTAAGGTATTGTTGTCATGCATCGACATCTTCTCTATCGTGCGGTTAAGCTCGGTATAATACTCCGCTTCGTTATCCCGCGCTAAAGGGAACTGTTGCTGCATCACGGTGGTGACCTTACGTCTTACCGTGCCGTTGCCGACGATCTCTTGAAGGTTAAGCGGTTTACGCTCCATGTAAACTGCGGGTTTTAACGTCTGGGGTATTTCGGAAGCGTCTTGTTTGATCGAGAACGCACCGATTGGAATCCCACGATCGGTTAATACCTTTTGAATGAGCTTATCGTAGTTTTCCGTTCTGCCCATGTTTCTTTCAACGTAAGCGATGTTACGATAGAACCAGAGCATTTGGGATTCGGTCATGTATCGCTTGAATCGATCGAGACCTTGATGGCTTGCCAGATAACTCCAGATATGGAAGCTATGGGCATAATGGGTATGACAGTTTTCCCAACGAATACCTTTTATCATCTCAGGTATTTGTGTGAATAGAATGGCGTATAGCGCAGGCCAATGAAGCATATCGACGCTCTCATATGCCGGATGTTCCCAGCGTCTGAAGTAATCGTCGATTTCTTGCTGTAAACGTGGAATAAGATTGGCCTCGCGTGACTCAACCTCTTGTGTATCGTACCAGAGAATCTCATGATTGCGTGCCGCAATTGCTTTCTCGATATCGATGGGGTTAAGGATACCCAAGATCAACATACGTTGTTCCGGGTACCGCGCAATTAAACGATTGAAATAATCTCCACCATATGCGTATTCCCTTGCCGTCATGCGATGCCGTAACATGTTTTCCTTGGTGAACTCGATCTCTTCGAGCGTATCCAGGGAATTTACGGTCATCATTGTCTGACAAGGATGATACTCGCCAGCGAGATTCATGTAGTATAACCACGTGCGTGGGTCGTCCCCGACGGCCATCTGGTAGACTTCGGAAACCTTGAGGTTTAACCGTTCTGCCGTGATGTCGCTTTTAATAATCAGGGTGTCCGTTAGACGCTGCACGCTTTCCGAATAAAGCTGATAGTCAGTGTTGGACACGATCGGTCCTCCAAGGAGCCAGTGTAAATGAACGATATAAATAAAGGGCGCGTCGCCCTCGAACGTCAAATGAGCAATAATGACGTTGCGAAGGCACTCATGAACAAATTTGTCGCTCCTGCTCCGCAGTCACGTCTTTATAATACACGTGATGCGGAAGGAGCGAACGGTCGTTTCGGGTTAGTTGTTCCCGACCAAATGACGATGAACACGGTTACGCGTGCGACCGCGACAAACATCGAGGATAATAAAAACATCCTCGAGTTGTTCCCTGAACTTAAACGCGTGATGCAGATCTATGTTGCCGCGTTGACGAACCCTAACGATCTTAAGACGGTCGAGATGTTTATCGACAGCGAAGATTTCCCCGGCAGAGTCGCAGAAATCGTTCAGCCGATGATCGATACCATCGACACGCATTTTAAGAATATCTATAAAATAAAGACGCTTATCCCTCGTATCATCGAAGACGTCTTCTTTATCAAGGGCAGTTATAACTTCGTTGTTCTGCCGGAAAGCACGCTCGACCGCGCCATTAATGGTAACGGTCAACTGAAACTTGAAGAATACGGTTTTAAAGACAACCATTTTGCAAGCTGGGGACTTTTAGGTAACGACAGTCGCAAACGCCACGAAAATCAATTACCCGCGACGGTTTCGATGGAAGATTATTTCTCAGGCGTTAATGAAACCATACCGTACGATCCTGTTGTTCGCATAGACAGCATTAAATTTACCAATACCCTGCTTCGTGATAAGGACGGTAAATTCATTGAAGCGAAGATCGATATTCCGGATATGGTTACGGTTGTCGATAACCCAGATATCCTCCGCATGCCCATTCTGCATCAGCGTCGAGCAGCGACCGCAGTGCAGCGTGCGTTACGTGCAAACACGTTAGGAGGTAGTGGTTTGGTAACGCTGTCAGGTGATCCGACCCTAACCGCTAACCGACGTGAGCTGACGCAAGAACAGGTTAACGAGATCTGGAATAAGCTCAACATCCAGCGCCACACCAAGGTATCTCCCGTTTACGCGCTGGCAACCCCAGATACACTCGATCGTCAAAGCGTCGGTCATCCTGGCGTGATGCATGTACCACCTGAGGCATTAGAACCCGTACATGCGCCCGGTGATCCTGAGAACCATATCGGGTATTTGGTTCAGTTGGATGAGTTTGGTTATCCGGTGCGTTTGGTTGAAGATGCTGCGTATTACAAGCAGTTGGAAGGTCGGTTGTCGAAGATCACTGCAGATATCGCAGGCACGTCAAGCAACGGCATGGCGAGCGAGATGATTGGTGCAGCCAAGAACATGATCCAAGGTACGTCATGTAATCAGGTAGACATGTCGGCCTTCGTATCGTCGTACGAATCGCTGATGCAACGTTACATCGTTGAACGTATTGTCAACGGTTATCTTGGCAGTGCGGTGGAAATCGGCGCGACATCATCGTTTTATCTGTCGATGCTTGCCCGTAGCCTCGCTCACAAGCAGACCCGTGTTTTGTTTATTCCTCGAGAGATGGTGACTTACATCGCCTATGAATACAACAAATACGGTATCGGTCGTTCGCTGCTTGAAAGTACGAAGATGATCTCGTCGCAACGAGCCATGCTCATGGTTCAAGAACTGATGGCAAAAATCAAAAGTTCGTTGAACTATACGACGCTAAGCGTAATGCTTGAAGACACCGACAGAAACCCGGTCGATACCGTCGAACAAGCACTGCATAGTTTCGCTCGTGTCTACCAGTCTGGTTTCCCGTTGGGTGAAACTAACCCAATGGATATCATCAACGCGTACGAACGAAGCTCGATTCGATTGAAGGTTGAGGGGAATAACCCACGCTTCCCGAAATTGAATACAGACGTCAGTGTTGAGCAGCGTAACTATCAGTCTCCTGATAATGAGCTGATGGATCGTTACCGTCGTGACCATTTCATGGGCTTGGGTGTGTCTCCGGAGATTATCGATACTTCCTACCAATCTGAATTCGCAGCTTCTGTGATTACAGCTAACGCGATGCAAGAGAAACAGTTCACGGTTTGTCGTGAGGTGATCACGAATGGATTATCGGACCACATCAAGAAATATACGGCATACAGTCCCGTGTTGTTGACGTCGTTACGAAACACGGTTCGTGCGAACATGTCTAAGCTCTCCCAGGCACAATTGAAGCAGCTTTTTGGTAGCGATTTCGAAAACGGTGTTATCCGTAACGTTAACGCCTATCAGGAGATTGACGACCGATCAGCAACAATGGATCTGGATTACACTAAACCAGAAGTCCAGGAAGTTATTGCCGATGCTTATGTGTCCATGTTCTTAAACAGCCTGCGCGTGCGTTTACCGGATAGCAATGCCCGTCGCCTTGAAGATCAGGTACGTGAATATAATCAGTACAAGGAAGCGATTACCGCACAACTTGATGATTATTTAACGCCTGATTACGTCATGGGTCTGGGTGGGGTTGATGAAACAACGCTGCAGATGATCCGCGCATGCATTATTGGTACCGCGATGCGTACGTGGGCAAAAGAGAACAACTTCAATCAGGAGCTGGCTGATCTCTTCAGTCTTGACGATAAGAAGAATGCCGTGCAAGATTGGAAACGTATGTCCATGGAACATATTGAAGTCATGGGTAAATGCATGGGTGATTTTGCATTGTATATTCAGAATCTGACGAAGAAGATTGAAGAGAAGATGGGAGCTCAAGCACAGGACGGCAGCGTTTCATCTGACGGTTCGTGGTCATCCGATTCAAGTAGCGATACCGGTTCTTCTGATGACTTCGGTGGCGGTGACGATTTCGGAGATACCGATTTCGATACCGAAACGATGGAGGAAACCTCAACAGAAGAAACAACCACATCTGAGGATACGACGACCGACACAACGTCAGAAGACGATACTTCAGGCGACATTGTCTAAACGGATGTAAAAAAAAATAACACATAGTTAACCTTCTCCCCAACCCGATGAGGGAAGGGGAGAAGGGCTATGCGCTATTTAATTTATTTCGAGGTTAACCACGATTCAATTGTGGTGAGTTTGCTTCTCAGTACGCGCCAACTAGGGTGTGGTGGGATCACAGCGCCATTGTCGATTACGGTTAGCTGAACCTGGTACTTCTGTTGCATACGCGCTACCGTGTCGCTTATCGAGAGGAAAAGCTGGTAACGTTCATATGCCGTCAGTTCACTGTCCTGTTGAACTGCGTTGGCCGCTAACGTAATTTCGCGTAAGTCCTTTGCATCCACAGAGACGGTAATGAGTTTATATTGACTCATACGGTTTCCTTATCAACTAGGGTATTGCAAATACAATACCCGTCGTCGGACGATAAGTTAATTACTGCTCATCACGTTCCAGCAGATACTCGGAAGCGGTAATACCGTTTACCGTACGTACTGCTTTCAGACGAGTATCATCGCTCAGAATCACGGTAACAGATTGCAGACCTTTTACTTTGGTTTCGAAGGTCTTGAACACCTGATCCAGCATACGAGCAATGCTTGGGTTGGTTGCGGCCGATGCGTGAGTGTAACCGCTCTGATTCAGCTTCAGAATCTTGGCGTTGGTCGGTACGCGAACAACAACATGCGGGCGCATCGCGAATACGCTGTGATTGAACCAGTAAGCGTCGTTACTATCTTCGTCAGTGACGATGTCTGGATTAACACGCATATCCTCGACAGCCGCATCCGCCAAACGACGTTCGATTTCATCGGCGTCCAGAGAGCCATCTTTCTCCAGTTCTGCACGATACTCACTCATGGCGACCAGATGACGTTCACGATTCGCTGCAGATTTTTCGTGAGCGGCTTTCAGGTAGTCATGCATGTTGTACAGTTCAGCCATGGAAAGACGAATGTTCCACTGACCTTCGCCATCACGATTGCAGTAGAGACACTTCAGCATGTTGACCCAGGTGTAGTAGCAATTGGCGAATTCATCTTCAATGAACTTCTGGTCCATTTTAAGATCGTGAATCAGCCAACCGGACAGTTCTCCGATATCATCAACGAAGCTAGAGATGGTGGTTTCAGAGAAGTTCTTCGGTACGATACGTTTGATCAGCTTATTGACGTCTTTGGTCATGCTATCGTTCAGGAAATGCCAGATACGCAGAGGAATGACATCTCGATACTGTTGCATGATCTGACGATAAGCTTTGATATCGTCGCTACGACCTTTATCAATAGACAACGCATCCAGGAATTCATGGATTGCATCCAGCTCTTTGTCGGTATAGGTTCCCAGATAGGAATTGACCGTGGCCAGGAATGCTAATGCGTCGTTTTGGTTAACGTCGGTGTTGGTCTGCTGAATGATCGCCACTGAAGCTTTGGTTTCAGCATCCTCAACGCTTGACGCTGCGATCGCGTCGGTGACGGTAAACAGTTTCATTTCGCGCTGCTCACCGACAACGATTGGCTCACGCTGAACCGGCTTGTTAAGACTAACGCGAACAACTTCTGCTTGCGCGATACGATCCAGTTTTGCCATTTCCTGCTCTGCCATACGACGAGCGGTTGGATCTGATTCAAGTTCGATGTATTCCACTTCTTCCTCCGTGAGGGATGTAATGTCAACAATGGTTTCATGAAGAATTCCGTTTTCGTCGATACGTGCTCGACGAGCGAAGTGCCTGAAGTCATACAACGTCGGCCAACGACTATTAGGTGCGTAGTCTTTGGCTTTCAGACGCATCTGCATAAATTCTTCATGTTGAACAACACGACCGTAACGCTTAGCATCTTCGGTCGCATCAATTGGATTAACGGTCTTTGTTGCCGTAGCGGAACGAGCCGTACGAACCGGTTCCGGTTTCACCTGCGCCGGTTCAGGTTGAACGGGTTTCTGCTGTCCAGCCTTAACATGCCATTCTGGCTCTTCGTACTGTTCAGCAAATTGCTCAGCCGCTGCAAAGATATCGTTGATACCACCAATATCTCCTTCAGGATTTGTCGAGTAAATCCGTGGTTGCGGTGCCTCGTAACGCGGCGCTGTAGCAGCAGGTGCATCATCAACGTTAGAATCGTCATCACCAACATCATACAAACGGTTGAACGCACAATCCTTCGAATCAATGTACGATGGTGTTTGTGGTTGGACAACCGTAGGCCGAGGTTGTGCGCCGTATCCTGGTGTTGTTGGAGCCATACCACGCATAACTGCTGGGTTAGGTTGGTATTGCGGTTGCGGGTAGGCTCCACCATACGTGGGATAAGCAGGCTGTTGTGGTTGACCGTACCCACCGCTAACCATTGCGCTTGCTTGCGGCCCACGATAAGTCATCCCCATTTGCATCACCTGCTGCTTCAAACCGCGTGACTTCTGAGCGATTTGCGCTAGGCTTCCGCTTTTATTCAGCTGCGTGTACTTATTCGCGGCTTCCGGGTTAATACGTGATAATTCAATCGCGCGATAATATTCCGGGTACTGATTAGGTTCAAAGAGCCACGTTACAAGATGATACAGCGCAACTGTGCTCACAGCAGCAGAGACGATCTGGTCGTCGGACGCGTTCTGCGGCATCGGGTTGATGTAAGAGAACACGTTCCAACAACAGTCTTCAACAAGCGATTCCATCATCATATCGTTATTGGTATAACGTGCGACGAACTCGGTTTGTATTTTGTCTTGCTGAGCGAAGTCTTTCAGGACATTAAAGATAGCTTGACGGATTTTGACGATCGTCGCTTCTTGGGTGATGAAGTTATAGTTCTGCTGATATGAGGGTTGTTGGTATTGTGGTGGTTGATAGGCGTTATTCGGGTATGCGCCGTACGGCGATTGCTGATACTGTTGCTGACGAACCTGTTCAGCCGCATAATTAACCGTGCTCGTATAAGGGTTTTCGCTATAGCCCATTTGTTGATACATGTTGTTACTGCCATTATACATTTCTTACGATCCTTTTTATTTATTCGGTTATGTGTCAATCGATTATGTCGTGATCGTTAATTTCTACAATTTCTTCATCGAATCGACCGACGTCTTTCTTCAAACCTGCATTGGTTGCTGCAACGTCATTTGCGATTTGTGGGGTAATGATTAACCGACCACGCTCGTCGATAGGTGCATACATACTGAACTTTTGACGTCCGGTTGGTTCGGAGTGTGGAAGATTCAGATAGCTTGCACAGAACGGGATGGAACCACTAACCAAACGACTCTCGTCAGCCAATGCAGCACCGCCTGCATTTTGGCTCTGGAGAACAACATGCGTGCTCACTTTGAACAGCATGCAATCACCAGGTGACTGAATCGATGTTGCCACTTTCTCACGTTTATCACGATTGCTCTGGATATTGAGAATCGCTTCCGTTGCAACTTGATTTCGCAACGCCTTCTGTACATCGCGATTGGTCATCTCTTTACGGTTGTTCTGTCGTTTACCACGTTCTGTGGTTTTAAGATGGAACCCCAGTTTAAAGATGCTCTTACGCACATCCTCCATGACATATTCCAACACCATCAATTCCTTACCGAACATCGTCGTGGTATCAACACGACTCATTTCGATAGTAACATTGTCGATCAGATACGCCATAAATTCGTAGAAGTCGTCGCAAGGAATATTTTCCTGTTTGAACTTCTTCTGCTGAATCTCGTCAACGTAAAGATCGAGACTGTCGATGTGGTGGTTTACATCACGCAACAAACGCGCATCCGCATTATTGTTATTAAAGATAATCAAACCGAGTAATGTACGCCAATGGTCTGGCGCATTCGCGAACTCCTCAACCGGATAGTCTTCCGGAAAACGATCGTAATAACGGTCGATGAGATACAAGAATGCACCGACAAGGCCAAGAACAATACGTTCCGTGCCGCCACGTCTTACAGCAATTTGAATATCAGGATGTTTGTAACGTACAGCGCTAGCGCTACGGCTTTTACCGCTCTTGCTAATACTAAAGCCTTTAGGAATAACCCCCATGGTGCGATAGATTACCCATTGGTCACGCGGAAAATCACGTTCAGCAAGGTTCCGTCCGGTTACGGCTTCGACACCTGCAAAACGTCGGAAACACTCACCCACCCCGTACTTCGCAAAGAGATAGTGACCCAGTGTGGTTACGCTGGTGTGGTTGATGTTGTCACCGTTCACTTTACTTTGTTTAGTAAGATGATAGATTTGCGACCAGGGTAATGACAGGTAATGACGATAATCGATACCGGTCGGTGTATCATTGCTCAGGAACTGATACGGTGTACGTTTAACCGTGATTTTGTCACGCGGAAGCATGATGAACGCCATGTCTTTCGTGTAACTGATTACCGGGTCAGCGAGCACTGCACTGAGAATGAAGTTCGCACCACGTAGACGCATTTTACCACCCTGACCTACCGCGGGTAATAGGAGAGGATGTCGGATAATGCAGTAGTCCTTTCCTGGTTCACGACGGTCACCTGATTCCATCGCGCCGTACCAGCGGAATTCTAGCATCACCATAAACACATCGGAAGGCGCAAGGTCGAAGGTCAGCTTACCGCTATCCTTCCCTTTGGTTTTCTTTCCTCCGCTTAAGTAGTGGAACTGTTCGCGGGCCATACAGCGACGCAGGCCATGATACACCAGATCCTTAGGTAAACTATCTTTGCTGTTCCGCCAAAGACGATCAACATAGGACTCAACATCTTGCATCTTATCGACGACGATGTTGCGTGCTATCTTCTCGTTCATCTTCGGTGCAAGCTCAGCGACAGCTTTGCAGAATCTAGGATCCATCACACACTCCTTTCAGAAAGTTGCTTAAGCAGATTAAAGTTACTTTTTCGATGACGCCTTCTCAAGAATCTTGAAAAAGGTCATACCTATACCGACAACGGCCGCAGTTATACTCGCAGCGGCTTTCCAAACATCGACGTTACGTTGACGTCGCGCTTCTTCCGCTTCACGTTGTCTTTTTGCCTCTTCATCACGTCGACGTATCTCAGCAGCAAACTCGTCGTGCTTACGTTTGGATTCTTCGTCTCGACGACGAAGTTCAGCGACGAATTCTTCATGTTTGCGTTTAGCCTCGTCATCACGACGTTTTAAATCAGCTTGATAATCTTCGTGTATTTGTTTACGTAGATCATCTTGACGCTTCATTTCGGCTTGGTGTTGTTCCATCCTACGTTTTTGTTCGTCTTTAAGCTGATCGAGTTCGGCTTTATGTTGTTCATCACGCAGCTTTGCGTCGGCGCGATGCGCCTCGTGCATCTGTGCGATAACTGCCTTGTGTTCATCCGCCATACGTCGCATTTCAGCCATCACCCCTTTAAGGGTTTCTTCTGATGCCTTACGTTCGTAGCTACGCTGGTCGAAATCATTTTTGTAGGCTTCTTTTTGGATGGGGTCGCGCCAATGCAATGCCGACTCACGTGTCGGAAAAACATTGTACTTCCACATCTCTTTTTCCAAATCTTCGACCGGTACGAAGATGGAGTCATTATTCCCGAAGGTAACCAACATACCTGGCGCGCCTGCTCCATTCGTTGGTTTTATTTCGAACGCTTTCCCCAACACGTTAACCCATAAGCTATACGGATTATGAAAGTCTGGTGGCGTCCAATGGATAGTGAGTTGCGTTCCGAGAATCCGGAAACCCTCTGTCTTTCCTGTCAAGCTCCGCGCACATGTTGCGATGTAGGGGTGATCAATCCCTTTCGTAACGTGGTCTGCGCTTTTGTATTCTCCTTTAACTTTTACGATTGCCACGTTGATTTGCGCGACATAAGCGGGTTGATTAAAGTTCAACGTGTTGAGGTCAATTTGACATATTTCATCCAGCGTATCGTACCAGTCTTGCTGGTCTAATAGACGCGGCATTTTCTCTGTGTTAACAATACGACGGATATGCGGTTTCCTTATCGCGTAACCTGTGCCGTTTTTAACACGGAGTATATCCCGGCGTCTACCCGCGTAGACGAAGTTTCTGAATGCACCATTCGCATTAGATACGTCATGGCTGTCAACTATTACAGGACTACGAAATTTTGAACGTCGTACGATCCTGAATGTATTGCCGTCCTCAACCCTACCAGGAATGTACTGGAACATATTGTCGGAGGTGATAACCAACACGGTATGGCCAGATTCATTAATACATGCCCATCCTAATTCCAGGTCATATAACGGTTCAGCATAACCGTCAATGCGATATGCGTGCGTACCATCCCACGGTTCGAACGCGGTATCACATATTGGCATGGAGGGCATCGTCAACCTCCATCTGATTGAAAACTATCACGCATAATACATTTCCCTTTTCTTGTTCTTATCGAGCCGACAGCCGACGGTTTCAGCATCGTTCCTAGCGCGAGAACGACCTTACGTGTTGTCTATGCCTTATTCATCGCAGGCGTCTGTCACCTAGGTAATGTAAGCGTCAAATTTTTTCTATTCGCAACGATAAACGGCATAGAAACCTCCCCCAACCCTTACGGGCTGAGGGAGGCTGACTTATGTATCACGGTGCCGGATGAATGTCCGGTGCAATGAAACCATCTGCAACGTTGTCATCAAGAATATCATCCAACGAAGCAGCTACGGTAGTTCAGTTAGTCTGAACCGGCAGCTTGATGTTTTCAGTGTAGACCTTACGCAGGTTCACAACGTTAATCAGACCCAGCAGCGGGCAGTTGTTAACGAAGCGGCAGCGCGGCTGAACCATGGTTTCTTTAGAAACCTGACCGTTACGGGTAACCTGAGCAACAGATACCAGTTCCGGTACATACAGGAACATACCGAAGGTCAGCGGATCCGGAGAACCCTGGATACCACGAGACAGGGTCACGAAGATCTTATCGCGCAGCATGACGTTCGGGTTATCTACAACCACGAAGTTGAAGCTTACACCAACGGTACGGAAATCGCCATCGGTCTGCAGGAACTGCGGGATGTAGTTGTCAGTTGCTACTACGCAACGCGGTTTCTCATCAGCGTTGGAAGACAGCAGCTGCAGAGCTGGCTGATAACCAGACTCGGAGTACATGCGGTATGCCATCTCACGAATCACGTTCATGATCGCAGCAGACACTTCAGCACGACGTTCTGCAGTGGTGGTACCCTGAACAGATTTCTCCAGGTCCAGATTGATTTCTTCGAACCACGGACGGATCAGGTAACGACCGAAACCTTCGATCTGGATGTCACCGAACTGACGGAAGCGAGAGGTCGCAACCGCTTTCAGTGCGTCTTTGTAGCTGAACAGTTTCTCAACCATCAGGTTGTCGAAACGTGCGTTAGCAGCTTGGATCAGAACGTCCAGGTCAGCAGCGTTTTCTTCCCAATCCAGCGGACGAGGAATGGAGAACGGAGCCAGCAGGCCGATTGCGTAACGTTCTTGCTTCATGTTGAAGTCAAGGTGCTTACCGCGTTCACGACGGTTGCTGTTGTTACGGCGGATACGCAGTTCGTAACCAACCAGTTTGAAGCTCAGGTCTTCAGCCAGCTGTTTGAACTCTTCGCTCTTACGCGGTTGTTCGATGTTGTCCTGATCAACCAGGCGATACAGTTCAGCGTTAGCGCCGTTAACACGCAGACCCGCTTTCTCTACGTTGGAAGAACCGTAAACTTCGATCGCCAGCTGAGCAGCGGATTTCGCATCGATGATGTCCTGCAGCGCTTCAGCTTTCGCACCTTTAACGTCTTTGGTGTTCTCATCAACGAAGATGGAGTGGGTGTCGAACGCCAGGGTCATTTTGCGGAAGTCGCCTTCCAGGGATTTCTGGAAACCGTTGGTGATCAGACCAGATACGTCGAACGGTACGTAAGAGGTTTTGCTGTGCTTGGTAGATTTGATTTCTACCAGGATTTTGGTCAGCGTGATCTGGGCGTCCAGCGCGTCGGTGTTGTCGCTGTAACCGTTAGCCAGAATGCTGTCGTCTTCAGCGATACCGATCATGTCGATCAGTTTATCAACAGCCAGGTAAGACGTTTTATAAGTTACGCCTTTAATTTCGATGTCGCGCGGAGCAACGATAGCTTTGTCAACGAAGTACTGTGCGTTAGCATCGTCAGCACGATAGATCGGATGCAGATCGGTCACGTCGTTGGACAGAACGTCGTTGTACATGAACGCATCCAGCAGCGGACGACGTACCCAATCAGCCGGAGTACCGTCAGCGTTACGACGCAGGTGGTTGAACACCAGCGGACGACGGAAAGATACGTCATAACCGATCTGGTTCGGAGCCAGAACGATGGTGTTGTACAGTTCGTTACCCATGCGGCTCAGACGAGAAGCCTTCACGTTGAACACAACGGAGTACGGCATCATGTCACGCAGTTCTTTCTGGTCGTAGGACAGCTGAACCAGTTCTTCAGATTCGCAACCGCAGGAATCAGCAGCCATCATGACGAAGTTAGAGCTGTCAACTTCACGGCCAGACGGAGTGGTGCTGATGTTCATGGAACGTGCTTGTTTAGCATATTCCACCGGGTTACCATGAGCCAGCATGATCAGTGCTGCTGCACGAGCCTGCTGTGCGTTCATGGTGAACAGCTGTTCTTCAATACGCTGCTTCTCTTCCGGAGTGGTGGTTTCGAAGCCCAGCATGGACAGAACCGGTTCTTCTGCTTTACGGATGTCGCTGCTGAAGCTCTTAACATCCATTTCGTTAACCAGTTTGTCCATGGATTTGAAATCAACCTTAGAAGCAGATTCCATAGACAGGAAGGTGTTTTCCAGACCTTTGTCTGCTGGTTTGCTACCATTAGCGGTCAGGAACTGGCGAGTGGCCGCGACCTGTTGGCTAAGAAGGGTTTTATCATTCATTGAAAGTATCCTTTACAGAATTAACTTATATAAGTCGGTCGATAGACCATAGCGTACACGCGTGCATGCGCCACTATAGTATCAGTAAACACTTACCGTTATTGAGGTCGTGATACAACACTAAAAATGCCGCATAACTTTTCCCTACGTCATAAACGACGTAGGCGATAATGGATGGAACGATTGGTGCAATATGAACGGAACAGCGGCAATTGCGCAACTTCCGCAAGACTCATATTAATTCGCAGGTGTTCAATAACGGCGCTGTAGTTATCAGCAATACGATCGCTCAATAACTCTTCTGCCAATAAAGGAAGACAATCGACAACAATCGCGATCACATCCTCATTAACATAACGCACCCGAACACTCAACGGACGTTTGTCTGGGCTGTAAGTTGGATCCGCCAAACGACGTTCAATATCACGCGGATAGCTCGTCAGTAAATGGTAATAACCATTGTCATAACGATTGATGTACTCGCACAGCACATCAACATTCTTCTCTGGCGGCAAACCTGTTTCGTCATAGTGATACGCAAACATACCACCAAGCAGGTTGTTAAGATGAACTGCAGGGTTCGCTTGTTCGTGTTCTTTCGTGATGAAGAAAGGCACGTTTTGAGCTGCGAAATAAAAACCTACATCATTGGGCGATAGTATGCCGAAAAGACTTTTAGGATCTAATAACACCTGTAAGTCATCACGCGCATTTCGAATGATCGCGTGTTCTACCCAATTCGGAACGACGAGATATCGGAGTTCCTTCATTATGATTACCTCTTTGCAAGTATCGAAAGGATTGAGTCGATGGACCCAAAACAGATAGCCATTAAGATTATTACGTTACTGTTTCGTAATGCACAATTGAACCATCCCGATCCCAGTACGATCGAACATGTTAAATCCGTCTTAGATAAAGTCGAACCCCCGAAAAACCATCTCGCTACAGACGTAGATAGAGAGGTTTTCAACAACCTGATGAACACCATTCATTGGATGTTGGAACAACCATTATCGGAACCTTTCGATAAACAACAGTTGTTACAAAGGATACGTTTGGATTGCCTTGAGCAAAGCAATCTTTACGAGATTCTTGCCGACGGACTGTACGATATCGAAGACGACGCTCATATCAGTAAGGTCTGTTCGCTCTATTACAACGAATTACGTAATCTGATTACCCGTCGTCGTGTTTTCGAAACCTTTAAAAACACGTACATGGATATCAGTAACGGACGACTCGGGGATAAAGAATTTTTCGATGCGATGGCGAATTTGAAATTATCGCTAGACAGTATCGAAATGGATACCGAAAATCCCGAAGAGATGTCGTGTATGATTGACGGCTTTATCGCTGACAGCGAAGACGATATCGAGAAAGTTGAACGTATGTTCGTCAAAGCGATGGAACGTAACAGTCCTGAAGGCGGGTTTGTAACCGGCTGGCAAGGCTTTAATAAAATGTTGGGGTCGGTCGGCGTTTTACGTCGCGGTACCTTAGGACTGATTGGTGCAATGCAGCACCGGAACAAGTCAGGTGTGTTGTTAAAACTGTTCACGCATCTGGCACTGTACAATAAACCCCATTTCTTTTTTCCGGAGCGAGCAAAGAAAGCACTACTGATTCATTTGTCAACAGAAAACGAAGTAGAAGAAAACACGCTTCAGATATACAAGAACATGCGAGAACAGGAAACAGGCGAATATGTCGATATTCGTAAGATTGACCCTCGCGAGGCATCACGTTATGTGTTGAAGGTGTTCAACGATGCGGGTTTCTCTGTTTGTATGCGTCGTGTTGATGGGATGAGTTATAAACAACTCGCCAATCTCATCGACCATTTCGAACGCATGGGTTATGAAGTCATGGCGTTGTTCATTGACTATCTGAAAATGTTCTCATCGGAAGGGCTGGATAGAAATGGGCCGACCGGCGCATGGCTCCAAGAACTCTTTAACAAAGTCCGTAACCTCTGCAGTGTTAAACGTATTTTAGGCATGACCGTACACCAGCTGTCATCCGATGCGAAGATGCGTGCACGTGATGGCAACGATGAAGAGTTCGTTGACCAAGTCGCGGGTTTAAGTTACTGGGATGGTTGTAAAGGGATTGACCGTGAGATTGACCTTGAAGTGATTGTTGATATCGTTAAGGAACCGGGCAAACGTCAAAGCTGGCAAGTCTTTGCGCTAGGGAAAGACCGTCAACCGGATAACGGTTCAACGAAACCTGAAGACAAACATTTCGCGATGCCATTCCAAACCATCGGGATGCTTCCTGATGATTACGGTAAGAAAGCAGTATATTGCCGCAAGGTTGGCGGACAACCTGTCTCCGAGGGAGGTAAAGGTCCGTGGAACAAGTTCGATGAAAACGCAGCACCGAGTAATGAATTACAATTTGATTTAGAATTTTAAACGCAAAAAAAGATTGTACGGTTCCCTCCTCCAACCCGTAAGGGAAGGAGGAGGGGTTATGACCGCTTTGATTAACTTATTGTCATGAATTCATTAGGTGAAAATTTCCAGCCGTTCTCAGTGAGAAGCGTGTTGAGTTTCGCTGCAACGATAAGCCATGCATGCATGGCCGTTACATCGTATTGGCGATTCACTCGACGTTGGTTTTCGATATTGATTTGCTCCTGTTCAGTGATGTTTGGATAAAGTGCGATAGCGCTAGGTTTACCCAGCGCGCTAGTCATCACCGCCGTACATTCACTGATAATGTTGTTTAAGTGGTAGTTATACACCGTTCCACGCATGACGCGATGACGGCATTCGATAATAGCGTCGTAAATGATTTCTCGAGTAATCATGATAATTTAAAACATACGGTCGTTTTTAGCACGGGCGTCCATTACCAGATCGTAGATGCCTGCGGTTCGTAAGCACTCTTCGTAGTAACGATGTGTGCCTTCCTCAGCCATCCATGATAACCCTCGGCTATCCGCAACAATAACCAGTTTATTATTGTTGAACGCACACACCACACGGTAGGTCGCGTTGTTATTCGGATCGCGAGTGATAAGTTCGTAGACGCCGTTAACAGGTTTACTGAATTCACCGTTTAACGGGATGAGTTCGGTAGTACCTTCAGCAAACGTTACGTTGATCGGTGATGGATCTTTGGCGATAACAGTATATTCCACATTGTGTTCTTTACTGGTCATAATACCGAAGTAAGAACTGACAGGGGAACGTGGTACACTAAGAATATTAAACATGGATGTTGTCCTCTTAATTGGATTTAGATTGTTGGGTATGTGATTGGGAAATGAAAACGTTGTTTCGGTTTTAGACGATGAGTGACCAGGTGGTAAGCACCCCGCTTGCGAATTCGAGCTTAAGACGTTTACCGATAAGTTGTTGCTGAATCATCTTCTCGGTGATGCGTCGATCTTGCTGAACCGCTTTATCAAACGCTTCTTTTGCTTCAGCTTGGTAGAAGTTCGTTTCTTCGTTTTCGTCGATCTCTTCGAGAGCATCGTCGTCGATGTCAGCAAGTTTCACTCGACCGTTTTCATCAGGTTGTTCTGCAGGTTCATTGTCATACGGCGTGTCTTTTGTTGGTGCGACACGATGATGCAACTCGACCTGTGTTAACATGATCTCCATCTCACCATCGATAGGAATGATTTCATCGGCGCTGCCGTTTTCGGTCAACTCTCGACTTTCCAGTAATGTCGTGGTAACAGAGAACACCTCTTCAACAGGAACCTCATCATCGTCGATGGTGTTAACCGTATTGCTGGTAACTTCGGCAACGACCATCAAATCAAATGCGTGAGGGTCACCTGGCATTTTGATTCCTGGAAGTTTGTTGAGGTACCAAGGATCAAGAATCATGATTTCTGGATTAAACATCGTATTTTTACCTTTCTATGTTAGGTGGATTGCGGATAGAAGAATCAATGCATAGATTGATAGTTCTATGTTAGAAATTATTGCCGAACTGGTTATGGTTATAACGCGTGTTTTCGTATTCTGACGGGTCGCGTATTAATAAGGTCATGACTGTATCCTCGATTATTAAGAGAAACTTACAACGGTAACAGTAACCGCTCTTATCACCTAGGTAATGTAGTCGTGAAATAAACTGGAGTAATGAGAAATAAGACAGCATAGAACCCTCTCCCTTCCCTTACGGGTTGGGAGAGGGGATATATCACCAATGATCGAAGGAACCAGGAGTGTTACGAACGACCTCAACTTGGAAGGTTATTGGTGCTGATGGCAATGAAACATATTCGCGTTGCGATAGCAGGACGTTGTCTTCTCGCTCATTGATGCGAGCAGAACCTGTCAGAAATTGGAACATAGCGACTTGAAGCTCATCGGTGAAACGGAGGTACTCACCGATGTGTGGTGTTGCATCATATCGGATAAGTACGTTACCAAACCGCCGTGCGATATTTGGAGTATCTGTGAACGAAACAGGGAAATCCAAAGTCATTCCCATCGTTTCACCCGGCTTCATTTTCCGAATCGACGCAATTGGCACGTCGAAGATATTCCATTCTTCTTTCATCGTGTCTGGAAACACACCGCGATACAAGATGGTCTTTTGATGACGATGAACGGGTTGTAAACGGTCAACCAATATTTTCAAAGGTTTAAGTTGTTCAGCCAATTCATAATCTGCCTGGATGTTCCACTTTGCCGCAAGTTCCATTAGGTTGGGATACGCGCTATATTTATTGACGATAGCCCAGTTAACCTTACGCAAATCAATAGGAAGGAATTTGATAATTTCCTTGTTGAATATCCATTGGTTTAATTTCTTAATCTCCGAAAGCATGATGTACTCACTACAGCTAAACGGTTGGACGAACGGTGTTGTCTTTTTCTGGTGCAAGCCATAACGTGACCGTACCATGGCATGTCCACTGTGGTTCACGTACAGAAGAACCTGCCATCGTAACAGCACAATCGGTACGCATGATAACCCCGTATGCTTCGCAGAGATTGTTATCCTGCATCCACACAACTTTAGCAGGCATGCCGGGATACAACAAGTCCATGTTTGCGTATTCCCACACCAACTGCATTGTTCTACCGCGTAATCCAGCAGTATTGCTTAATTCACGCCATCGGTTATCGGTTACGCGTCCCATCCCTTTCGCCACTTTCACGTTATCGCTACGCTCTTCAGTTACGTACTCGCTAACGTTTACGGTACGACTGATTATCGTATCACCCCCTTTTGATAATGTCATTCCCTGACTCATCTGACTTGCCGAAACAAAACGCCCACCCGCATTACCTAACAACGAAGCCGCGTTATTGATGTCGCTTACCGACGCCCCTCTCGTACATGCAATTTCCACGTATTTGTCACGATTGATCCAGGTCTTGTCCATGCCCGGAAACATATCGGCAGGATAGTTGTAAAAGATAGCCGTGCGCCGACCGTCAGAGAAACGGGTTTCGTCATAGAGAGGATAAATATACAGATACGGGGATTGATAATAACAACCGACGTCCGCTGAATAAATACCGACCTGGTTCTGGATTTTGTCTACGAGATCCATTGCGTTGGTACCATGCGGAAGAATAAGCAACTTGAACAGGTTGTCGTTATTCGGTGCAACAATATCCACACCCTGCATTTTGAATCCGGTGTCAGCTTCAACCGCAGAAAGTATCTTGCTGAATTCGAGGCGCAGTACATCCAGCACTTTCGACCCAGTATAGTTCTCACCGGTTTCTGATTGCATGAAGCTTTCAAGAACAGGATCGAACAGTTGAAATTGAAGATCGACCATTTGTTCGTAGTCTTTCTTCGAAGAATCGGTTGCGGTACGTTCGTCGTTAGCAGACATACGACTGTCTACGGTTGTTAAACAAACCGCTCGGTAGACGTAAGCTTGTGCGGCATCGTCTACGGTTTGGCGTTGTCCGCGCATCAGGCTGTACGCCTGCACGATGATGCGCATTTTAAGTTGTTGTTGGTGCGGTAGAATGTATTTTCCGTAACTGCCGGGCGGGAACTTTACGGAGATATAGAGTTCATCTCCAGCGTTACGTTCATAGTCTCGATACGTGTGGACTTGAGTCACTAAAGGAACAGACACCGTCATTGACGGCGTGATTAATTCCGCGGTGACTTTATACGCAACAGCAACTGCTTCCTGCGCAAATGTACCGATATACCGTCCTAACGGCGTCTGTTTGTAATCCATGTTTAACGACCCCGTTGCTGTTGTTGAATGATGAATTCTTCGATCTTCGTACCACGGAATTCGCTGTGACGAACTGCTTGCAGTTGCTCTTCAACGGTTGGGCCTGCATTGAGACCACCACGACGTGCGCGGTTGATGCCGATTTTACGGCGCTGGCCGATTTCGCGCAGACGTGAAGATAATCCGCTCATTTCGGTTGGGTCTTTAATGCGACCGCGTGCAACGTTCCACAGACCACCCATGAACTCTTCGAGGATACGGCTGGCTTCGAGAGACGGTACGCGCGCGTTAGGGTCGTTTTCGAGATTGTATTTAACGTATTCCGTATGTTCCAGAAGAAGCATGAACATCTTCATGGCGTTCACGTCGGGATTTGCAATACGCATAGGGACACCACGAGAATGTTTTTCAGCCGCCTGCGGTACGGTAAGCTGTGCGGGCACCTCTTCGTTCATGGCCATATCGTCGATTTCTGCAACCCCTGAAGAGTAGACACCGCTGACTTCGTTGGTGTAGTTATCCACCATGAATTTACGGGGAATCCAGAATTCGAATTTACGTTCAAATAGACGTTTGGTTGGGGTATCTTTAACGTGTTGTAGACTCATGGTTCAATAGCTCCTGCTCGTAACAGCATAATAACGAACGGTGTGAAATAATAACGATCTAGCGGAGAAAGCAACGGTATTGCGTCAACCATCTGTTTTAGTGCTGGATGGCTGATCGCTTTCTCATCGACCATATCACGTACCATACTCTCAATGATTGTCATTGGGGCTTGATTGCGATAGAAAGCCTCTGTGAAAACATAGTACGGATCGTCCGCTACCGATGGAAACAACGGAACGCCGTCATACTCCATCGATGTAAGGTTGGCCACCAACGGATTTGTCGGTGGTGTGTTTTCAGGTACAGCCAACTCTTTACCTACGTCTTCACCGAGCGACGTGGTCGCAGGCCACATACAGAATCGCGCCCCGCTAAAACGAATCCCACCTGCAGCCGGGTACTGATAGAAACGCTTTGTTGACAACAGTGTGAATTTCACCGTCAACCGCGCCTCGTCTTCCCGACGTCCGTCCATGACCCATTCAAAGACAGAAATCGCATTCGCTTCCTGGTTATCGTCTACGTTAAGGCGTCCAAAGTTCCATGATGGCTTTCCTTCAAGCGACGACCATAATTTCGTAAACGCATTAACACACCAGGGATCGTAGGTTGCCGCATCCTGACCAGGAACAAGCAGTGTGTTGAGTTCACGGCTGTAGAATTCATGGTAATACGCGTGACAAAGCCCCAGTGCACGACGGAGATAATCGTACTTACGATTGTATTTCTCCGTTGCCATTACGGGATGTTTTCCGTGCTTTAACTGGTCTTGGTCGTACAGCGTATCCTCAACGATTTTCGCTTCCAGTTCGATAAGCTGTTTTTCGTCAAGAATACGTTGGAAGGAAATATCACATTCGTAAGCCGGTGCTAAGCTGATGTTTTTCGGCGTGATTCGGGTGATCGTGTACACCGCGATACGATGATCGAGACCGGAGATTAACAGCATGTTACCTAAAAGAGGAACCGATACCGCCGGAAGTATACACGTACCCTCTGATTGAAAACGTGCGGTACCGTTGTCGTACGACGGCGTCAACGACGACATTAACTTGATAGGGTAATGTCTGATGCGGCGGTACTGCTGTTCAGCGATGTCGCGGTTAGCTTGAAAACTGCTTTGTTCATCATCGCGACCGAGAATCTGTTCGTAATAATCGCATTCTACGGAATAACCGGATGCGTAATTCACTAACCCGATTTGACTATTGTATTGCTCATCCACCACCGCAGAACGATAAACATCGTCGCGAGCCTTCGCGGGTTGTTGGGGGTTGATGATGGGTTTCGCGGGCTTCTTAGCGAGCGCCATAGCGTTTCACTCCTACGATGGTACCGACAAGAATTCTCGGTACGAATAAACTACGATGTTTGAACCATGAAGCGGTTGTTGGGATACGTTTGATGGCTTCGATAAGCCCGATTAGCGTATAGCATCCCCGACTGTTCTTCTTAGGCCAGTACTTTTTATCTAAACCTAATACCGCAAACAGTTCATCCACCAGATTGGGATAACAACACAATGCTTCAAGTGTTTCAACCTGTAACTGACTTAAATCTAACAGTATCGCTAGACGAACGTGGTAATCACTCCGTAAGTCTAACGGATCTTTCGCTTCAAGATCACCAACGTCGGTTAATGTCCACGCGTCTCTTGCGTAGCGGTATTTGCCCTTCCAAACCTCAAGGAAAAAAGGAGATTGGTAATGACATTTTGACCATTCCGGGTACTCACGGAACCACCGAACAAGATCGGGATGGAATTCACCTTCTTCGGCTAACGAGTCCAACGTCACCAACAGGTTAGGTTGTTCGGGATCGATAGCAAGCAGCGCGGTGAAAAGCGTGCTTGATGGAAGCTCGGTTTCCACGCTCGATGGAGGCAACCATTCATCCAGATCTGGATACCGATACGCTTGAATCGATGCACCCTGTTCAGGCAAGAACGAATCACGAAGAATGTCCTGATACTGCACCACCATACCACCACGACGCGCACGGGATTTATCGCGCACCGAGAGGCTCGGTTTGTAAAGGTACTCTTCGGGGAGTATCTGTTGGTGTACTTGAACCGGATACCGAGCTACGATGTGTGTTGGTGTGTCGTACGTGTAACGGTAAGAGAAGGTTGCGTTGTACGAAGAACTGTTCTCATTCTTCTCCGGTTTGGGAGCGTCGGTGAAATCAAATTGACCGGAGATCTCTTCTTGCATTTCCCTGATAACCAATTTAACGCTCTTACCGTCACCTGCAACTGTCGTCATGGTGGTTGCGCGGTTGTCGAACCCGTCTCTAAGGTATTCGCTGAACTTATCCCCGTAACCCGCTATTGCTTCTCGGTGTGTATGAATAACTTTTAACAACATGAGAAACTGTGTTGGGATCGCATAGCTGTATTCAGCGCTAAGAAAGGCGGCGACATGCTGACTTGTCAGCAAACGTTTCATGTCGTACCACCAACGTTCGGCGGTGACCTGATCTTCGAACCGTTTGGTGATCTGCATGGTTGCAACCATCGTACTGTAAACAGGTACTAACGATACGCCAAGGTTACGGTCTTCAAATACGGGAAGACTGTTTCGTTTGTAAACGGTATCGTACATAGAGGCCTGTTCTTCAGGGACAATGTTAAGCTCAATTTGGATAAACCCGTCGGCAGGCCCCTTTACATCCTGATCAACAACTTGCGGCGGTTGCTCGTTCGCAGCACTCATTTTAGCGTGAAGCGCTTCCCCTCGAAAAAGAATGTTCTCCCGACTATAATCCCACCCGCAAAGCTCGCTGATCTGCCGTAACACCGCGATTGCAACCGGACGTGTTACCGTCGCGTATACGTCATTGATTTTTCGATCAAGTTTAGGCATCGGTGTCGTCCTCGCTAATTTCCCCATCTCCTTGTTGTCGATATCCGGTATAATGAATCAGACTGCTCTGTAGAAGCTCTTTAACGAGCCCTAGACGCGTTTTATCTGTTTCATTGGACGTTTCCATTAATGTTTCTATTTCGTTGTTTAAAACAGCGTATAGCGCTTCTAACGGCAATCCTTGGATGATTGGTTTGATGGTACCTTCCGGTAGTGCCGCAACAGGAATCTGCACGACGGTTTCGTGTGCGGTATGTGGGTTAATACGGCAAATATACATACCGGGTACTGAATGTCGCGGGCACGCCGCTACCAAGCATGTCTGTTGCTGCGCACCGTTAAGTGCGAGTGAGAGAAATTTTGCTTCACGTGTCATCGCAGATTCCTGTTTGAAAGATAAGATATCACATGATGGTCGACAGCATAAAGCCCACCCCGAAGGGCGGGCTGTTTATGCGTACGGATTACTTGTAGGCACCGCAATGTGCTTTGATGAGGAAAAGCACCGCTTGCATCGGTTTATTGAACTGCTGCCATAACGTCAATGCAGGATGGAACAACCAATCTTCCAGACCAAGAACGATACCGTAGTTAACGACATTATTAACATCGTTCTCAACGTTGAGTTCGCTATCCAGGAATTTATCGATTGAACGCAGGGTCTGCATGGCGTTGTCAGCAATAAGCCAAGCTTCATGTGCTTCACGAGCCGCACGCAGCACTGCCTCCAGTTCGCTGATAGTAGCTACCGGTAATTCCTCACTGGTGAGGTCGTCAGAAACCGTAAACTGGCGATTGATACCGGTGTAGATCCACTGCATCAGTTTCGCTGCTTCCTCGTTCGGGTTGTTGCGCGTTGTCGCATAAGTCGCGCTCATCTTCACGATATGCGTTTCACCAAGATACGCTTTGGAACCAACACCTTTACGATCGCTGTCTTTCCACGGCTGTACGGTAGCGACCATGAGCTTATCCCATTTCTGAATAGGAATACGCTTCAGACCAACAACCGATCCGGCGGACGTTTCGGACTGGTTGCTCTTCCGCACTTCGCTGAGCTCACGATCGATAGCAACGATTAATTCACGCGTCATGTTACCAAGCATTTTGATTTCACCCAACGCAGCGATGAGCTTCTTCACATCGGTAACAGGTTCACCACCGATGGTAAGATGACGGATGAAACGTTTCAGAATAATCCGTTCCGCTGCTGGATTACCACGACGCGCTTTAGCCAATGCTTGCTGCGTTTCGGCGAACAGCTTATCCCATGGAGCCGTAGCGGCGGTGTAGTAACGATGGTTGGTTTCAATCCAGTTACCGATACGGTTGACCGCGTTCTTAACGGTATCCATGAATCCTTCCATCGCAATTTCGGTAGCTTCCACGTTACCCTGGAAGTTATCAGGACCGATCTCACGTGCCGCTACCAGAATACCTTCCACCGCGCTCACCGCATGACGACCGATAGCCAGATTTCGCTGCGCTTCTTCAGCACGTTCAACGAATTCCACCACCGCAGGATCGTCAACGATTTCCGCCTCAGCAACAACACGCGTACCAGCATCGCCTTCCAGTGTTTCGATGGTGACAACCGGATCGTTTTCACCAGCAACATCCTGGTATTCTTCCTGCTTGAGATCGCCGTTATCAGCCGCTGCAACAGCGGTGAGTATACGAACGGTAACATCGCCGAGTTCTTTTGCAGCGAATCCGTAAACAGTGCATGCGGTCGTTGCAAAGTTCATCAGGGTACGTGTGCGCTGCGTGACGTAGCGTGCGCCTGATTCGTTTTCCACTTTGTCTAGATCGCGGAGTAACTGCTCGGCCGTCTCCTGAAGTTGAGTAGCTGCTTTCAGGAGGTCTTCGTCAAACAGTTTCGTTGACGCATCGATCAGCATTTCAACGCTAACGTTGGACGGTACAGCATCATCCTGCTGTTTCATGGCGCTAAGTTCGTCACGGAACTCACGAATGCCGTTTAACGCATCGTCGATGGAATATCCGAACGCTTTCACGCCCGCCATTCCAAGAGCGGCTTTCATTTCACCTGGATGCTGAACTTGCTCGCCTTCCTTGCTGTTCTTTAACTCATCGAAATATTTCTTCGACGCGTCCGCAATACGTTTACTGTCTTTAACCGCATTTACGATCTTATCGACAGATTTCGAGTCGTTTGCGAGCAGGGTATCCAGTTTATTCCACTCAACGTCAACCTTCTTGGTATCGCTCGGCGGAGGAAGCAGTTTCATCACTGGTGCTGTGCGTTGTTCTTTGGTCAGCTTGTTGGCCTTCTCTTCGATTTTTTTCTTATTAACACCAAAGAGATTTTTCAAACGCGCCACGAGGGCTTTTAAGAACTTCGCGACCGCTTCGTAAACCGACTTCAGAATCTGTTTAAAGCGACCCGGTTGCTTTTCCCCATCTTCCAGATTGAGATCGCTGTTCAGTGCGACATCAAGCTGTTTGTACGATTCCATGATGTATTCGTCTTTGATTTCAGGACGAATCTCGAAGCTTTCCATCGGACCTTCAGCCGGACGGAATTCCATTTTCAGTTCGCCTTGCAGGGTAGGGTCGACAATGGCGATCGCTTCACCCTGACCATCAGCGTTAAAGCGTTCAGCGTAACGAGTACGGCGAACAATAACACTCTTATCCCCATCAAGACGACGTACCACCATGGTGCCAGGAATGTATGGTTGTTCTGTTTCAATGACGGTTACATCTGTTTCACCTTCACCGAGAATAACCGATGCACGCTGTTCAACAACAGGAACATCTAATACACCACGGGCTTCCAGCTCTTGATGAATTTCGAACGACTCTTGTTTCAGATCTTCATCTTCTTCGTTTTCGTCGTCTTCATCATCGTCACCTTTGGTGTTTTCATCACCCTTGGTGGTTGTGTCGTCGGTGGCACCAGCGTCAGCGTCGGTGTTAGCAGGTTCTTCGGACGCAGGTTCGGTGGTGTTGTCCTCCGTGGACGACCCGTCAGTGTTATCGACCTCAACATCGCCTTGCAGTTCTGTTTCCTGAGCAACTGCTTCGGCTTTCTGCTCACCGGTATTGCCGTCATTAGCGTCGACAACAGGTTGTCCGTCAGCGACGGTATCTTCAACCTTTTCTACTTTCTCCACGACACGTTTAATCACGGTGACTTTGATGGGTTCTTCCGTCGTTTTGGTTTCTGGTGTCACCTCGGCTGTCGCAGCCGCTGTTTCAGCAACAGGTTCTGCTTTTTCCGGTTCGACGACATTACCTTTAACACCTTCGGTGGTTTCTGCAGGTTGCGCTGCCTGTTCGATTTGCGTCGGATTGGTTGGATCGATGGCGTTAGCCGCATCCTGAATCTTGTTCTTCAGGTTGTCGCGGTCAGCGTTAACGGTCGGGTCGTTGGTCACTTTCGGTGCCGGTGTTTCGGTCGGTGCGTTTGCCGGATACGGGTTCTTCGGCTCTTCGCCAGGTGCGGTCGGTACCGCGATCAGAACGAACGGTTGAACATCGTTACCGTCTTCCATGGTTACGCCACCGTTGCTCGGTGTGAAACGAATTCGTAAACTACCATCAATAGGACGGGTCACAATAACAGCACGTACGACATCCTCACCGTTCTCATCCGTGCTACGAATCACACGAACAGCGTCATCAACGGTAGCCCCTTCCTCGAGCGTATCTGATTCGATCGTCGCTTCGATGCTGTCTGGCCGTGCCGCTGTAGGTAATGCGATCACTTGCTCTTCTTTATCAGTAGAAAGCGTCGCTTTGACTTCGATCGGTGTATCGCCGCTTTCCAGGTTAAGATGCGACTTACGCATCAGATCAGCTAACGATTTTTTCATAAAGCGTTATTCCTCTTAAAAGTAATATTTCAGCGCCTCGCGAGAGACATCAAGCATAGCCGCTGTTGAATTCGTAAAGAACTCGGCATAGCCCACAAGCGGCACCTTGATCCACGCGGTATACGCTGTAAGGTATCGAGAAAGGGCTACCATAGCATCATCAGAAGCAGTAGTAACTGACAACTGACCTTGTTGACGATAAACGTCGTTAAGTTTTGCTTGTAGATTCCCTGCAATTTCGAGTAACTCGTTGGCGTACTTTTTACGATGGTAACTAACCAGCAAATCAACACCCATATTTACAGACTCGAGTAGCACACCAACTTGTTCTAATGTTGGCATTGTAACCACCATATCCCGTTCAACGGACGGTACATCCTGGACTTCAAACCGTGCGGATTGAATAGCGAGGGACTGTTGAATTGAGCCGGAACCTGAGGCGGTAACCTGATCGAGTCGCAGCATACGGTTGCCCAGTAACGTTACGTTGACGAGTTTCGATTCGTTCAGCGTGCTGTAGACTTTATGCAGTAACGAATACGCATCACGGTTAATCACATCGATTAACGCGGTATCCGTCTGTTTTAAGATAATGTCGAGCGCTCTATCTAACGTATTAGCGAACTGCTTAAAATCATCACGGAACGACGAAGACAAGAGATATTCAGCGATCGCTAAATTCTGCTTGTATAACGTATTCCCGGTTGTGAAATCGAACCCAAAACTGTTCCCATACCGTAGGTGCGGAGCCAACGTCGACGAAGCTTCGAAGCTTTGCGCGATGGGTTTACGACCAACGGCTTTTGTGTAATGACGGCGGATGTTGCTGAGTTCGAGTTGTAGTGCGCGACTACGATCGATAAACCGGGCGATAAACGCAGTGATGTTCCGCAACGTTGTCCAGATCGCATCGATGATGGCTTTGATGATTTTCATCGCAAGCTGATTGTACGATTCCATCGTGAGGAGATCAGCACTTTCTGTGGTATAACCGGTTGCCGGAATACCGCCCGCTTGCTGATAAATAAGCTGGTGAATTTGTCGTTGCGTTGCTGTCTCTGGCACAGGTAATGTTTTTAACAAGCTTAACGCTTGAATCTGTCCGTCATAGGTCTGCAGCATTGCTGGTTTCCTCAAGTTCGAGATGCGCGTCAAGATAATCATTAAGACCATCGATGACGTCGCAGACAGTTAACAGGAATCGGGCAAAAGCAACCGCCTGGAAGCCGACGACGTTACGCGCGATACCCACGCGTTGAACGATAGCGGATGCTGCGGTATCGCTGTTATCCATCTGTTGTAGCAAACGTTCATACGGTTGAATCCATTCGTCCTGGTCGGCAAGGCTTGCTTCAAGACAACGTTTAAATTCCAACTGTCGTAGCGTAGACCATAACGTACTTAATGCGTTGATGATCGCGTTGGTTCCGTCGATAACATCGTTTAACGGTAAGAAACGGAATCCGTCTTTTGCTGATTGGAAAGATACGGCTTCCCACACAACACTGAACTGCGTTCCTGATGCGTCTTCGATGTTGTGTAATTTAAGATAGGAAGCACCAACAGGTACGTCAACGACCAGATCGTCTGTTCCGGTAGGTGTTAACGGCTTCTCGCATAACGCATCGTTGATGACCTCGAGAATATTCTCCCAACAGGCTTCATTTTCCGCAGCGATACCTTCTTTGTTATCCGCTGATGGTGCTTTTAGTAGCTGCATTAATAACGGATCAAGTTGACGATGCCATGCTGCGAGGATTCCTGTGTTCGTTACGATGTTTTCTGCGGTTTGTCGTAAATCAGCAATACTGCTTACCGCACCGCCTTTCGGATGAAGATATCGCCAGTTGTAGGGAAAGTTCTCCCAGAATGCGTTATCTTCATCGACGTCGTATTCGGAAATAGTTTTCAACGCAGCCGCTTTCTTTAATAACGGCTTCACCTGACGAACGAATCGACGATAACAACGATTACAGATATCGATCGCGTAGCGGTATAACTCGTTCATGTAAAGCCATAATGCACGGGTTGCTTCTTTTGCGGTCTTGTCAAAACTTTCCATGTTCAGACTCATCCCGCTGGAAGTTTCCTCTTCCAGACCCTCGATGATGTGGTTTGGATCCATCCCCATCCCGGCTGCTGCGGTCGATGCGATATGTTTGATGGTGGTGATATCGCGTTCCTCGACTGCAGCCATGTTTGGGACAATATCCAGCCTGAGTTTATTTAATGTTTGAAGGTGTTGTTCACCTTCTTTCATCACCGTGTTTGTTTCGTCGATTGAGTGAAACTGATTCTCAATATTACTGGCATCGAGAATGTTGCCAGCGATACCGAACGATTCTACAGGTTCATCATCAATCCCTTGAAACAACGATGTCATGGGTTGTTGTAACACGTTTTCCATTTGGGACTCCTACGTAGGAAAATCTTGGCGGGTGATCATGTCCGCCATTTACCTTCTGAACCGTTGATTCAGAAGTCAAAAGATAACCGGATACCAACGCCATAAAACCTTCCTCCAACCCAACAGGGAAGGAGGAAGGGATATAGTGGTTATGCTTTTTCGGTTACAGCGTCGAAGTATTTCGCTGCAGCAAATACGGCATCCGCATATTGACGGTTAGCAACACGGAGGATCTTAGCTGCTAATACCGCGCTCAAGCGCGCCATTTCTGAGATGGCGCTTATATAAGGACGAACGGTTTCACGATCTGCTTCCGGCAGATTGTCGAGCATACCGTCCCATTTAGTTTTAATTTTCATACCGTTTAGTTTAGCAGTACGTTCGACAGTACTCGTTAAACTTTCGGTCTGGCGGAAATATGCAGGGTCAACAATACGAAATACGTTAAGATACGAAGTCAGTGCGGCTTTCAATTCGTCGTCGTTATTGAAAATGTTCGCGTTTTCGATACTACCAGTCGCGGTTTCTTCCACTTCGATCTGAATATTCTTCACCAGCGCACAGGCTTTAATGGTATCTTTCTCAGCCATAAGAGCGTCGAGACCTTTAACGACGTAACGTTTCCCACCGCTTTCTGGTATTTTGAGTCCTTTTAACGCGGGCTTGATGGCGTAAATATAATCGTCCAGAATATCGGCAAGTGTCGTCAAATCGGTTAGTTTATTAACTTTCTTGTTAATGTCGTCGGTTTGGAGTAGTAAAAAAGAGGATGCTTGTGTGGATGCCGCTAACTGCTCAATATGTTTACGAATCTCCAACGCGTTAACCGTTTTTGCGTTAGGGAACATGCTAATCATATTCCCGGTCGGTTTATTTAGTTGTTTGATGTGACGCTCGCCTTTATTTACAGCGGTTGCAACATCGGTAATTTTTTTATACGCTACCGCAAGGTTTTTGAAAAGCAGCTGAATCAGCTTACATAACTGTTCAGCCATGTTTGCAATGATTACCCAGACCGCATATAACGCTTGTGCTGCGCGTTCTTTAAAGCCTTCCAATACAATAGCTTGTCCTTCCACCAAACGATCGTCAGCTTGGAACATGTCTTCATCAGACATACCCAGGTTTGCTGCTGACGTCGAAGCAATCTGACGGATAAGGGCGATGTCGCTAGCACGTGCTTCCGGGATCGTAGGTGCGATCATGTATGCGGTATCTTCCAGCGTTGCTGAGGTACGCACCGCAATTTCAGCCAGTTCGCTGGATTCGTCGATCGTCTCGTCGGTGCGTCGAATCACCAACTCAACTTCGTCCTCTTCAATTTCTGCGTTAGGATCGTTCTGCTCCGCTGGAATTGCCGCAAGAAGATCTTCGGCGCTGAGCAGTGCGAGTTCGAATGCGTTTTTATTGATGTTGTCAAAAAGAGAGATGCGGGCCATGTTAGTTCCTTAACCTTTGGTATAAGCGTTAACGAGAGTATTGATAAATGAAGTCAGTGCGCGAAGATATTGGTAAGCGAATTGGTTTTCAATACGGTTCTCTTTACCGCAAAGCAGAATCGCGCGCTTAACGAGCTTAGGATAGATCTCAACGTACGGTTGGTAGCTTGCATCAAAATTCTGTTCGTTGAAGCGTTTCATGGTGATTTCCTGGATGCGCTCCATGGTACGAATTTTATTGCGAGAGAACATCTCAGAGAAAGCGCGTCCGCGTTTTGTTACCATCAACAAATCTTTCGCGAACGTCAGTTGTCGAACGCTACGTAAATCGTCCGGTGTCGGCAGGACGTACGTTTCCGGGTCACTATCCCATTCAACATCTTCAACGACAATATCCAAGTCGAGGTAACGTTTAACCGCATCGATGATATTGTCTTTTGACGCATCGAATTCTTTCAAGAAGACCGCGCCGTTGATGTAACGAATGCGTTTTCCGGAAACCGTTGGAGTGATAACGTCAGTACCTTCCACGGAACCGCGATTTTCCAGTGTCGATTTGACAGCATTCAAGAAAGACAGATAATCAACGGGAAGTTTTTCAACCTTATCTAAATGGAAGTCGATGATGTTTAATCCTAACCCATCAATAACTGAATAACCGTCCGATTTAAGGAACATCTGATTGAAGGTATCGATGTTGCTTTTCAGCGTGTCTACGCCACCAACGTTGTTACGGTTAGGGAAAAGTGTCCGCCACTCCGCTTTAAACGCAACTTCTTTATTTTCCTCGTATTTGCCTTTGGGCATTTGTTCGAGGGCTGCAACGGCTTTCTGAAAATTACGTGTCTCGTCGTAAACAAGACGGGTAAGCTTCTCGAAGGCTGCTGCAAGAGTCAGGGCAATATCAACGATGATATCCCAGATCTTTTTCATGGCTTTTACAACGGTGTCCTTAAACCCTTCAACAACCAAAGCTTCTCCAACCTCAACACGATCGGTTGGAGTCAGCAATGCTTCGGAGGGTAGACCCAGAGCAATCGATGCGGATTCTTGAACGTTACGAACCAATGCAACATCACTGTAGTTAGCCGATTCGATAGTCGGAGCAACATCAAAACTGATTTCCCGTAATGCAGCAACAGCAGGGAAAGCACGATCAAGCGCATCTTCATGTTCGTCGATTGTCGCCAAACGTAATTCAACGCCATCGGCATCGATGACTTCAGCGGCAGGCTCCACAGCAAGCGCCTCAGCAACAATAGGATATTTTTCAAACGCCTCAAGGCTGATATCGCCTTGCGACCCAAATAGCGGTATGTGTACCATGTGTTGTCTCCAGTAATGATTCAAAAGATAAACCTGAGCGGCATAGAACCCTCTCCCAACCCGTGAGGGAAGGGAGAGGGAATATGTCAGTTTATTAACTGATTACTGCTGTGCTGCGTCAGCCGGTTTCTCAGCCGCCTGGCCGCCGTACTCTTTCAGCATTTTAGCAACGCCATCCAGGACAGCGTTACCTGCCTGAACACCGTATTTCATCAGACCGGTCTGCGGGTTCACGTAGCAGGAACGTGCGTCTTTCAGCGCAGACAGTACAGCTTGAACACGCTGTTTTTCCTGAGCGGAAACTTCGCCTTTCTTAGACAGATCGGCTTCCATATCGTCACCGAATTTAACAGCGTCTTTGAAGCCCTGGGATTTCTTACCGATGTTGCCTTTCAGCGCCAGCAGTTTGTCAGCCAGTACTTCAACACCGCTAACCGCAGCAGCCAGCTGATTCAGGGACATGACGGTAGCTTCAACTTCTTTTGCTTCGCCGGAGCGTTCCCAGGTTACTTTACCATCGTTGGCTTTGAAACCCCAACCTGCCGGACCAGCAACGTCAGCGATCGCCGGAGCGTTCAGTTTATCAGCGTACTCGGTGTGAGACTTAGCAATAACGGTACCAACGAATTTATCAGCACGATCGTCAGCAGCCTTCATTGCTTTCTCGAAGGTGTCGGCGATTTTGGTCACGCCGGTAACCAGATCGTCGCCACCGATGTAGCCTGAAACGCCGCTACCCAGTTTAACTTTGGCATTTTTAGCAGCGCCTTTACGCTTGCCGATCATTTCTTTCAGTTTAGCGGCACGTGCTTTCAGTTTGGTTGCGCCGTCGAAGATACGATCCATGAACTTCACGAAGGTTTCCCAGGAAGTTTTCAGGAAGTTCTTGATGGTTGCCCACAGTTTCTGCCACCATTTTTGTTCTTCCAGGAAGATCATGTTGGTTGCATCGTAGCGGGAAGCGGAACCACCGAAGCTTTCGAAGGACGGCATGGTTTCCGGCAGTTTGAAACCGATAGTACCGCACAGACGTTTCAGATTACGCATGTGTTCCTGAGCGGTTTGTGCAGACATACCACCGTCTTTCAGGTAGCTTTCGGTTGCAACAACGGTTTCCGTCAGTTCATCCATGGCTTCGTCCATGGCTTCTGCGGTTTCGTCGTCTTTTGCAATTTCGATAACAACAGCATCAACCTGCTCGATATCACCACGAACTTCGATAGCCAGTTCGGTTTCAGCTGCGGTATCTTCAGCGATTTCAGCACGTTCGGTCAGTTCAGCCACAACGGTTTCATCCGCTGGTGCAGCATCAGCTGCCGGTTCTGCTTCAACGGTTGCCGCTGCATCCGGGTCGATCTCAGCAGCCAGTTGAACCAGCTGTGCGTTAGATGGATTTGCGACAAGACGATCAAAAATAGAAGGCATAATTTGTTTCCTTTACAATAAATTGCACATTAGCTAATGCGGCTTAAGTGAACCGTCAGCTCACTTAAAAGCCCTTAAAACCCGGTGCCATAGGTTGCCCAAACACCGCATTCAAAGTACATATGATGTCCTGGATGCCATTGTCCCAATGGAGCCAAGTACGCACCATCTCTTCGTCTGACAACGTGATATAACTCATAAGTTTACCGCTGCTTTCCAGACGTTGGTGTGAACTTAACGACTGACGATCTGACCAGTTATCAATCAATTGACCGGCAATCTGAACGTTCGTGTCTCGTCTACCCGTGTGAATGAACCGTAGCGTATCACGGATAAACTCCAGACTGGTGAAGTTCAGATTTGGGTTATGGCTGTTCATTTCCACCCAATCGGTGATGGGGTACATCAAACGATAAAGGGTAGAAAGAACCTGACGTTCATATTTCCAGTCATCGAGAGGAGTACCGTCGACCAGACGCTGATACAAACTAACAACGTCGCGATCGTAGTTCTCCTGGCGTTTTACACCGTTAACCGGAAATCCAAAGAACCCGGTACCGTATAACGTTAAAGGGACGTCACGAAGTGCACTCATACAGCCGCCTCTTCTTTTCGTTTGATGTCGTAACGAAGTTTCTTCAGTCGCTCTTCGTGATATTCGATCTGCTGCTGGATTTTTGGATCGTTGCCCGCATTCTGCTGTTTTTGCTTCAGTGACAAAATCCAATACTCCAGCGCTTGGGCTTCTTCTTTGGCCGCCTGTAATGATGCTTCTTCACGTTCGCTGCGCCAGATGCGATAACGGTAAATAAGCGTGTTGGTCATTTGGGTGTCGGACCATGAGCCCATACGCATCGGGTCAGTATTACCCGCGTTGTATAAGCCATTACCAACACCGTCTTCATCAGAAACCACGACATCCGGGATTTTATCCAACCCAGCAAGGATCTGTTGTTTCTGTCCACACAGCACCTCGGTGGCGATGGCGAAACCGTACATATTGGCGGTCAGGTAAGCAATCTCGTTTTTGGTGAAGAACTCACCAAGTGCCTTATCACCACCCGGCATGCTTTCGCAGATGACCGTCGCACGAAGCAGCGTACGAGCGTAGCTAACGTAGAAGCCCAGGGACTCAACAAGACGTACCAGAGCGGCTTCTTTGAAACTTAGGCCGTCGGCAGCAACATCGATTTCCAGGTTTTTGTTAACGCGTTTAACGATTTCTGGAATCAGGTCAACAGCATTGCGTAGCGCTAAGTGAACGTTTTCTACCCAGCTTCCAGAGCGAACGCGGGTTAAACGCTGGTGCAGATCCTTGTCAGCGAGTTTCCATAAGGCGCTTTCCCCTTTTTGGAGAAGCGAAGCGGATGTCTCGTAGTAAGGAATCGCGGTGTTGTTGATTTCGTCACGGATTGATTCGAGTGCGTCAGCAACACCGGTGCGTTTAAAAAGCGGCTTCAAACCGCGAATGAATTCTTTAAAATCGATTGCCATGAGTGAGCACCTATGCTATTTCGAAACAGGTTGCGTGTATTAACGAATCTGTGGGACGTTTCCGGTACGGAGCGCCTGGAGGATCGTCAGAAGATCGGAACCCGAGGTTGACGAACTGTTGGATTTTTCCAGCTGCTTGAAGCTTACGGTGGTCCCTTGATCCAAGCTGTGGAAATAGAAGGTCACCATCTCTTCAGCTTCGTCGATGATGATCAGCTGCATTGCGAGGGCTTCAGCCATGACTTTCTGACGTGTGGTATAGTCAGATAAACGACGTCCGATCTTACGCTCGATGGCTTCCTGGTTAGCCTTAGAGATGATATAGGTGGAGGCGATTGCTCCAGAAGAAGGGATCTTTGTGCTCGCTGCAGCTTTTGCGGCATTGATGCGTGCAGCATTAACAGCCTTACGGATACCCTCTTTATCCATGCGTGAGATTCGTTTGTGTTCACGAACCAGATCGCTAAGCAGGATCATATCGCTCCAGAAAGATAGCTCACCTGCCATCATGCGATGCCAACGTGCTCGCCAGGTGTTCTGTGGGCCACCGATCGCTAAAATCGATGCAAGCACTTCCGCTGGAGAGCTTGCAATACGCATGCTGATGTTCAATGGCATTTTCATCGTTGCTTGACCATCGGTCAGCGTCACGGTTAAGAACTTGCCGGTGACCGCGTTTGCATCTTTGTTCAGCAATTCGATCGCTGCGTCGCTGGCTCCAACATCGATGCTATTTTTTTGTTTCCCCTGCAGGTTGAATCCTTTGTCATCAAGGAAAACAAGGCTTTTGCTATCCGCGCTTTCCAGCGCTAATTTAACAGCCTTATCCATCAGGTTAGCGTTACGGTTTGGATTCACACGACCCAGCGTTTTATCGACACTGATGTTACCCACCTGCATGATGGTATTCAACGCCAGTAAATAGAACCCGGTATACATGTTTTCAGCGGTGCGCATGCAGTTGCCTAACGCATTGCGTGCGTCGCTATAATACAACTCACGTTCAAAGATCAACGGCGCGATAACGCGTGAAGGTTGTGAGAGTTCAACCAGCGAACCTGGCTGGATAAGTTTATTAACTTCGTAGACTTTAGCGATACCGGACGCAACAACGTTAACAGCGTCGGCAATTTCTGATGCTACCATATTGAAATCCTTATTTACAAATAAAGGAAAGAAAATGTCTAATTACTACGACCAAGCTATTCAAACCATTCAGGAGAATAATGCGTCGTTAACACCCGAAGCTGTGGAGGCAGCGGGCAATGCGGTGTTATTCACTGATTCGGATTGGGCAATAGCGCGGAAGAATATTCGTACCAGTGTCGGTCAAGGGACATACGAGGACAGTATCGCCAGACGGTATCGGAATGTGTCACCTATTCCAGGGAACAGCCCGATTCCGATTAACCGCGATCATGCCGGTATTACCTTCTTTACACGACCTAATTTACATCTTACCGACGCGAACTTAAAACGAGATCGACGTTTGTGGTCGTTACGCACGGATAACCCTAACAGTATTCAGGCTGTTGTCCGCGATTACTTGGACCCTGTGGGTGCCAGAAAGCGGAACCATCGAGGACGTGCCATCGTCGATGAGCGCAATCCATTCATAAGTATACTGACGGACAACCTGACGGATATCAGCGGTTTCAATGACATGGAAATGCAGGTCTATCAGGGCAAACCGGGATTACGCCAAGAAACCGTTGTGATGGCTGACGGTTCAGTGGATATGTTTCAACCCTATAACCTGAACGCGACGTTCAAGAACATCATGGGTAACCCTATCATGTTCCTTCATTATATTTGGTTGATTTACATCGCTGGTGTGCATAATGGCGAACTGACGCCAAGCCCTCAGGCCATCATTGATAATGAAATGGATTACTGGACAAGATGCTATCGTATCATCCTGGATCCGACTGGGATGTATGTTCGTTATATCTTCGCACCGACCGCGATGTTTCCTGTCGGGTTACCGATTGGTAATATGGCTAACTACAGCATCGATAAACCCTTCACGCAAGATAACGAACGTATCACTATTCCATACCAAGCGGTTGGTAACAACGCATTCGATGAAATTCTGAAGGATGAATTCAATCGCCTTGTCCTGATGTTCTATTACGGTGAGAACGATACCCGTACGTTCCTTGAAGATGAGGAGTTGGTACCTATCTCACCCTACGAGCGTCGAATCATGTCGTATCGTGTCGATATGTATCCATTTATTCATCCGTTGACCTCAGAGCTTCTTTGGTTCGTACCCGCTGATGCTTACAACGAATTCTATCTGGATCTTGAGCCGTCGGCGTTACCACCGGATACGTTCAGTCGCGATCTTGTCCGTACCACCATTCCGCAAAATTACGAGGGATAATAAATGAGCGTAACCAACAAAGATCTTGCTGAACAGCTCAATCGCTATATGCTTTCACCTATTGAAATGCAGGCTGTTGCAAGCGATATGATCCGTTTGGCCTCTGATGGTGAATTAACCCTGGTTGACCCCAGCTGTCCGTTTGTTTATCTGCTGGAGGTTGCAACGGCAACGGCTGCGAACCAGAACGCACGGGATGAGTCCCGTGTTCGCGAACTGTATCCAAAACTTGCAACGAACTGGAATCAGCTCTATCGTTGGATGTATGATGAGTCGTACGTTGGACGTTTCGCAATGCCAGGTAAAACGGAAATCATCTATTCGTTAGGGTATCAGGAAATCCTCGATCGTGCTGTAGAAATTCCCAACACCATCGCCTCCGATGATTTAAGCCGTTCTTACAGCCGTAAGTTAGTGATACCACGTACGACGGCGTTTACGGTGGCTGGGATGGATTTCGGGTTGCATTATCCCATCGAAATCCAAGTACAAGCGCATGATCAGATACGCGTCGTTTATAACACTGATAACATCAGCCCATTGCAAACCTTGGAGAGTAACCAGGTTGAGTACGGGGTTGTTCGTGTAAAAGCGGGTAAAGTGTTGGTGATGCGTATCCCGTTGTTCCAGTTTAAAACACTGGTAAAAGATGTGCCGTTTAACAGCGTTCACGGGATGAACAGCAGCATTACCTTCGAAGATCAGTTTTACCATTGTCGTGCGTACATGTCGTCGGATAACGATACCTGGACGGAGATAGCGACAACACACAGTCAGCAGATCTACGATCCGTTAACACCAACTATCGCGTTACAAGTAGAAGGGAACAAACTTAACTGGCGTGTTCCTGAAATTTATTTGTCTCAAGGTACGATGGATAAAAGCACCATTCGACTTGAGGTGTTGACGACGAAAGGGAAAATCAGCGTCGACCCGTCTGATTACGACGTGACCGATTGGAAAGATAACTACATCGATCTGTCGCCAAAAGCCGAACAGAAATACAGTGCGCCGCTAAGTGCATTCAACATTAAAGGGATTTATAGCGAAGGGGCGTTGTCGGGTGGACGATCTGCATTAACGTTCGAGGAACAACGTGAACGCGTTATGGCGGGCGTGAACAAAACCAAGGTGCCGATCACGGGAACGCAGGTAGAGCTGGTGCTTCAAGATGCGGGTTATGGGATGGTGACCACCATCGACAACGTAACAAATCGTTCGTTCCTGGCAACCCGAGATTTACCGCAATTGAGCGACAGCGTGCCGCAAGCCGGTTCGCTGATGGGGTCTTTCTATACGTCAGCTGCAGCATTGGTGAAAAGTAAGTTTGTCGCCGATAACGGCGATCGTATTACGATTAAACCTGACTGCCTGTATCGCGACAGTAACGGAAGTATCACGCTGTTGTCGGACGATGAAATTGACCGTATTAATGCAGGCAACTCCGATGCGAAGTTGAACGCGGTAAACAACGCCATGTTGTTTTACAGTCCGTTTCATTACGTATTAGACGCAACAAGCGATTTCGACATCCATGCTTATTACCTGGATGCCCCTAAGATCGGCACGCAAGCATTCCTCGACGCGAACGAGACAATCCCGTTAACCGCTATGGTGACCGGATACCGTCTGGATCGTATCGCTGAAGGATATCGTCTAAGCCTCATTGTAGAAGGTAACGACGCATGGAAGGCGCTCGACGATAAAAACGTGCACATCCAGCTGGGGTTCAATCCGCGGGGTGAGGGTGATTATGCGACGATGTTGGCGTCACCGACAACCGATGAACAAGGTCGTCGTTTGTTCACTTTCGATATCACCACGAATTATGATTTTACACGAATCCTGGCTGATGATTCCACGGCGTATGAACCGTATATCGCATTGACCTCTTTCTCGATGTATGAATCGACACCGCGGGCTTACTGGGCATCACTGCAGCAGTATTTGGAAATCTTCCATGTGGTGACGGATTACGCGCCTGAAGATGTCGACGGTATCTTACACAGCGCTTCCGATAATTACCTGGTTAAGAAACTCACGCTTCAAAATGGGTATTGTTTCTACCGTGAACGTCTCACCGCAACCTTTGGTTATGATCTGGATGGTCTTTGGATGCGCTCTCGTACAGTGGCCTCGGAGATTACGTATAAACGTTACACCGAGAACATTCCGTGGGTGTATGAAGAAGACGTTCCAGCGACAGATGATACCGGCTCGGTTATCATTGAACAAGGTGATGATGGTACGTTGTCGGTTAAATATCTGCATCGTAAAGGAGACCCGAAATTAAACAGTGATGGAAGCCAAGCCTATCGTTATCTGAAAGGCGACATCATGAAAGATAATTACGGTAATCCGATCCCTGTCGATGAACGTGAAGTTCTGCGTAACCTGGACATGTTCTTTATTGATGCGTCGTATCTGTTAGCGAACGATACAGACGTGATTGACTATCGTAATGCGATTCCTACGCAGCTTATCGAATGGATCCAGAACGATATCGACACGTTCAGGAATTTCTGTTATGAAGAAACAGAGATTTCACTGTATCCTAAGCAATCGCTGGGGTATGTGGATGTTATTGTGGAAAACGGATTGGAAACGACGCTTCCTGCCGCCCTCTCGTTCAACGTGACACTGTACTTACCAGCTAAGCAATACGCTGACCTGGATTTACGTCAAGTCCTTCAAGCGATGGTATCGAAAGTCATCAATGAATGCTTAACATCACGTACAGTGGCTAAAGCAGAAATGATCGCGATGATTCGTGAGGAGGGCGGTGACGACATCCTTAACGTTGAAATCGATGATTTTGGACCAGGTAAGAACCTCAGTGTTTATACGGCGAAGAACGACGGTGTTCGTTGTGCGGTGAAGAAAGAGCTTTATGTGAAAGCGGATGGTATCTTGTCCGTACGTGAAGCGATCGATGTAAGTTTTGTGAAACACGCACAAAGCAACAGTTCAGCGCTAGCGCAAGGCCTTCGTGTCTAAAACAAAAATAGCATGAGCATAACCCTCCTCCAACCCGTCAGGGAAGGAGGAGGGAATATGCTGTTATCTTACGTTATTGCTATTCTGTTGTTCACTGAACCAACCGTACACCTTGAGATCGGTACCGTATTTCAATGCGATATACGCATTCAGCGCAGCACAGAACAAAGACGCGAATGCCCATATCAGCGAAGGATCAACATCTTCCGTTACCATTGGGAGAGTATTATCCGGTTCCCATGATGGTGAACTGTCCATGAACGTCGTGTACCATCCCCGCCGTTGTTCTTCGGTGGTAAAGTCGCTATGGGGTTCCAATGCTTCTTTTGCCAGACGACGATATTCGAACATATGCGTTGCTAAAGCCGATGAGTTACCAGATTCGCCTTCATAGTTCGGATCCACCGCATAACAGAGTTCTGTTGAATCTAACAAAGCAACCGCCTGTGTGATGCTGTCGGCAGTGCCTGCACCATAGAGCTCGATAGACCGCGAAAGCTTCTCACAGAACGCATTTAACGCGGAAGGATTGGACACCTGAAGGTCAAGGCCTAATGTCCACGGATAGTTACTGAATACACCCGTAAACCACGGCATAACACCCAACAGATGCTGTCCGATTACGGCACGGTTATAAACAGCCCTGTTATAGACTTGAAGCGCGGCCTCCAGGGCTTGGTTATAATGACGACGAAGTTCGTCACGCGAGTTGCGGAATCTGTTTGCCGCAAGACTTGTGGCTGCGACGCTACAAACATCGTAATTGGTGGACGAGAGCACAACCTCGTTAAGATCGAACGCTTCCTGTTTCAATGTTCCGCTAACAGCCGCTGCTTCGCTGTTCGCTTTATCGACAACTGTACTCAAAGCGTTGATGTAACGTTTCGCTCGGACTTCCAGCCATTGTGCGATGCCGAGAATATCCACCGCAGCTTTAGCAAGATCGCGTGCATTCACGATTTCGTTCTTCAATGCCCCTAAACCTTTATTCTCAGGCGAAGAGGCTTGTTGACGAATCATGCTGTTCAACATGGTAAGCAGATTATCCAACTCATGCCCACTGACCTTGTTACGTGCATCGGTAATCGGCCCTTGCAGGAATTTACGGCAACCGTCGTTGTATCGAATCAGTTTATCCACATCGATAGATTCGTTCGTGGATTCCTTGAACTGATCCTTCAATTCTTCACGGTAGTCATGGATTTCACTTGCGAGATTATCGATAGTGATGCCATCATGTCCAAGAAGAACTTTATTGAAGTTACCTTTCTCGAATGCAAGAGCAAGACCTTCACGAATCTTAGCGAGTTTGTCCTGATCAAGTTCACGACCGTTCGATAGCTCTTTCACTTCCGAGCTGATTAATGCCGAAACGTCACCCAGATTGTCGGTAACCCCTTTGAACGCTCCCGACCAAATCGTTCCTGCTTCAGCGTATTTCGCAATGGTCTGAATACCGACGGTGTGCAATGACGCTAAACGTTTCTTCGTGCCTTCGGTAAGCAGAGCGTCTTTAGCTCGCGTAAGCTGACTGTTATTAGCTTCCGCCTGCTGAATCGCTGCTTTCGCACTTCCATTACGCCAGCTCTTAACCAGCCAATCAACCAAACGTTTTAGGATGTTGACGGTGTATTCCATCGTCCGCCGTAACGTTTCCCACGCGCTTTCTGCGGTATAGATGCCGTACCCTTCCATCTTCGTTGGGTCAAAGAAACCTTCCTGCACGAGATCGGTACGTGTGTAGCCATCAGCAGCTTCTACTTCCGCCTGGGTTTTATCCCAGAAGTCGTCGCTCTTTGCAGCAATCGCTGTATCTTTAACGTCCAGGATGATCTGACCAACCGTTTGTGCAAACAGCAAGGCCGCACGTACCGATTGTGCGAACATCCGCTGATATTTGATTCGAACGCATTGCATCTGGGTTAGCAGATTCAGTTGTGCGATCCCATCCAAGGTGCTATCCTGAGCAAGCCCTTCGGCTTTAGCGATAACCTGTTTTACACGTTCAGCGACATCACCGTACTGCTGGCAAACATCCCGCAGAATACGTGCCGCGAAGACCCCGGTACCGATATAGTTCAATAGGTCTTTTAACGACCATTCGGTCGGACAATCGGTCGGCGCAATAGGGAGTAAGCAACCATCACCGTCCATGAATCTCTCTAATGCGCTAATATCCTGATTTTCTACGCTCATGGGGATATCGACATCAGCCGCTTGCAGATCCAGCATCTGCTGTAGGATGTTGGTATCGGCTTGTACAAGCGTCACAAGCGCTTGGCTGTGTGCGATTATTGGTAACGCAGGTGACCATACTGCAGCAAGCTTGTCGGCGTGACGTTGAATGGCATACCCCATATCCTCGATCACATCGGGATGCTCGATAACCCCCTGAAGCGTTTGATGTAGCTCACCGAGTTGCTGAGACAGATCGGCCATCATGGTGTTGAAGGTTTCGCCATCCTCTTTGTGGTTGTCCAGACGCTCGAGTTCATGTCGAAGCAATGTAACGAGCTGTCCGTTGCCTTCTTGCTTCAGCTTGCTTTCCATTAACGTAATGGCTTTATCGACGATCTGACACGCTTCACGAAAACCGGTTGTGGAAGGAAGCTCTGTCCATAACGCCAGCGGTTTACCGTCAAGGGCTTCCGGCATCGATAACGAAAGCATAGACAGTTGTTGACGTGATACTTGCTGTTCACGGTGTAATGTTTCTTTTAACGCCAGGAGATCGTCAAGAAACGCGCCGTTAAGGGTGGTCGTACGCGGTGTTGAATTAATACCGTCAGTTAACGATTCAAGCACCAGGAGACCGTTATCAGCTGAAGAGAGTCCCGCGGCAAGATATTTGTTCATAAAACACTCCGTTGGCCTAGGGGAAGGTTTTCAGCCTTCCCCTAGGGTTATAAACACAATTAAGCTAATTTACCGAAACCGGCTTTCTGCAGTTTCTCGTTGATGATTTTCGCTTCAGCGAAGACGTAATCGCGGTAGGCGGTCACTAACGCATCCACACGTGAACGCAAGGCTTCTTCGAAGCTATACCACGCTGCGATTTCACGAATCTGTGCGTTGATATAATCAACGGTTGAGCGAAGCTCGGTTGCGTTTTCTTGCGGGATGGCTTTCACCTGGCGAGCAACGTCATTTAAACGACGGAACTGTGTTTCGATTTCTTTAAACTTACTGTCGGCAAGTTTGCTGAATTCGTCACCGGAACGGGTAAATAACAGATAGCTGTTGCCGTCAAGTGCGGTCGCTAACTGCTGAAGTACGTTGGTGTCCGGATACACAGGAGTACCGCTTTGCAATACTTTCTCACCGAATTCCGCGAAGTCCTTCGGCGGTAAGTGCGCAGACGTTGTCAACTCGTTGAAACGGAAAGTCAGCGAATTGTCATACAGCATCCGGTACGCTTCCATGCCCTGTTTCATGGTACCGGCCAGGTTAGCCAGACGCGGAGCAATCTCGCCTTCTTTAGCGCGTTTCTGGTCTTCTAACGCCCCTTCGAGTTCTTTACATTGGTCGTTCAGATACACGATACGATCGGGACGCAGACGACGCATCTCACGAAGAATAGTATCCAGCTTACCTTCCTGGAAATAACCTAACGTTAAAGACGTACACGCTTGCTGAAGACGATCGAACACCGGTAAGGTTACCATCTCCTTACGGATACCATCAACAATCGCAGAAACAGCCGAAAGTTTCTGTTCTGTAGTTAATGGAACGTCAGAGACCGACTTGCTGGGCGCACCAACAACGTCACGCATTGCGTCGGTATCCTCGGTTTTATCAACCTCTTTACGAACATGCTCATCAGGAACATAAACGTTCGCATTACGTTTCGCCTGCTTGATGGCGTCGTTGGCCGCTTTTTCGGTGGCTGCTACGCTATCGGCACGTTTCTTCAAGAGTTCAATAATCCAGAGCACCAGACGACGAATCGCTGTATAGGCTGTCGTGATGATGACGCCGATAACAGCCATCTTCATGATGCCGAACGATTCCATGGTCGGCTCTAACGCCTGGTCAGGCATATACCGTTCACGCAGTTCCAGATAGATCTGCTCATCTGGTTTGCTGACCTCACCACGATGCGAAGTACGATAGATGGCTTCGTCAATCTCAACAAGATCTTTGCGGGCCTGGCGATCGGATTCTGTTAAGTAAGCACAACCGGATACATCATCTTCGAAGCTTAAGAATTTGAAAAAGTCACTGACGTCGATCTTGATCTTCTTCGTTTCATTGTCAACGTTAATGAAATCCGTTTTACGAGACTGTTGTTGAATCTTAATATCCTTTATCGGTTTAAGAGCTTTGTCTTTTAATGCCTGCATGATCTGTTTCCAGCTGGCATCGCGTTCAAGAACAAGGAAATAGTTCTTGAGTTCGAATGCGCGATAGCGGGCAACAAGTTGTTCTACCTGGACATGAGCGAGTTGTACGTCCATCAGCCAACGCGACAGCGCAGAAACCAAACGGCTATACGCAAGCAGCGTCTGGTACGTCAGCTTCATGTGTTTCTCGTAGAGCTCAATGTCTCCGCCCTGGATGTCGGCTGTCGGGTTCATTTCCTTCGTTGCTTTGAAGACTTGTTCGGCTTCATTCAGCATTTGCTCAAACTTGACTTCATTGAACGCGTTGAATGGTTCGGCCAGTTCGTTCATCCGATCGTGCAGTTCGCGAACCCAAGCTTCTTTGTGATTACGAATGACCGCATCAGCGTGGAGTTCGGTTTGATGTTTCTGTACCCATTCTTCAATGATATCCGCAGCTGCAACAACACCTGTGTTGTCAGAAATCAATGGAATGACGTTAGAGAGCGTACCCGCACATGCTGGCGTTTTCCAATGATCATTAAGTGTGTTGCGGAACGTAATGATGTCCGTCATAGACGTAGTGATATCGAGGAACGTGTTACCGTTACGACTCATGCTTGTGATGTTTGTGGCAAACGTCTTTTGTTGTTCTACAACGAATGGAATCAACGCCATCAACCAATCAGCAATACATTGTGCTTTTTCTTTCAGGTTTTTGTCGGCGATTTCTTTGAGATTAATTGCGCCGCCGTAACCTGCAAGTTCGTTATACACATCGTTCAAGGTCATCTGCGCATCAAGCATTTCTTTGAAACGCGGATAATCTTCCCCTAACGCATCGATGATATCCTGGATAACGTCGTCGGTTGTAGCGATAAATTTCTTCGTGTCGACTTTAGATTTCCAGATTATTTTCACCGCTTCTTTCATAACGGTGAACATGATCTGCCAAATACGCTTGATGAGTTCCCAGACTTTCTTCGCGCCATCGATAAACAGTTTAGAGATCTTGGCAACGAATCCTTCCTGCACCAATTCAACACCGTTACGCGACGGGATTTCCGTGAAGAAAGCATCCGGCAGTTGTTTCGGGAATGCGTCACCGAGACGCATACGCAGTTCCGGTACATCAGCACGAGAAATGCCGCGTGTTACTAATTGTTCGTGGAGACGAACGTTTTCTTCACCGGCAGCCACGAATTCATTAACGTCGAAGGAGACCATTGCTTCCTGATCTTCGGTGGTAACAACGCTTGAACCGTCGCTGGTTTGGATGTCTTCGTCAGGGAACGCCATGAGCATACCGTGACGCATTTCAACCACTCCGTAATCGGTTGCTAAACCGAATTCGTTGTGGTCAGGGGTAATAACTGGGATACTCATGCATTCTCTCCTTGCAGCGCGTTAGCGAAAGCTGTTGCAAGTTGTGCAACCAGTTTCGGATCAACGCCTTCGATAACGTCAGGCAGCCCTGCGGTTTCTTGGTCACGAACAGCGGAGGCTAATAACAGCATGGTTTCAGGTGCGGTCGGCTCATGCACCATGCGGTAACGCAGGCACCAGAAGTAGCGAGCAACGTCTAACGCATCAGCCAGCCCGATAACCAGTACCTTGTTCAGCTTATCCAGCCCTTCACGGATTTTAGGGAGATGTTCGCGAACGAAAATGCTATCTGCGGTCAGATCTTCTTTTTCAGCGAATACCGGCATGCTGTAACCGGCGATGTAACCAGCGGCAATACTTAACGCGCGGGTCTGTTGTTCGGCTGGGAAGTCACGTACCAGGTCTTTCAGCTGAACGGCGAAATCAGAAATATTCATGTTAAATTCCTTTATAGTAAAATAGAAGAGATTAAGCGATAATGGAATCAAGAGTCGCTGCGGTTTTGAACAGATCGCTGTTCATTGTAGAAGAAAGGACTTGCTGAATTTCTTCCTGTTTAACGGCTTTACGAACTCCAGGACGAAGGATAAGCGTAACCATCTGCATAAATGTACGGTTGTTGTTCATCGCGCTTAACGTTTCATCAATTGTTTTGATGGTATCTAACGTAGTGGAGCGTATGTCGCTAGGGAGGTCACGATCTTTCAGACGTATAATCAAATCTTGTTTGATTTTTCTGAATCGTTCCATATCGTTGTCATAGATGCTGTATGTCGGATCTAACCAAACTGCAAGCGCCATAGCAGCAACAAATATTGCCATACCAAGAATATTAACCGAGGTGAAGCTGATCGCTATCAAAATTGTCACGGCTGCATCTTTAATGAAGGAGAGCCAGAACATCGTTTTTGACTTCATGGAGTTGGTGCCATAAAGTCGAAACATTTTAGCAAGCCCGCTAACGAGATACTCCCCACTGCCGTGACGCGTAGCGAACTGATCGGCCATGAATTCGGAAGCAACGTCGGTATATCGTCCAGCGTTGTTTACATTTCTTAACTGCATCGCTTTGTTAGACACGTAAACCGTGTACCAGACACTACCATCGTCTGAATCACTGATTTTGTCTACGTCGACGTTGGTATCCAACGTTTTGTTTAACGCTTTCGCCAGTTCGATACGTTTTACCTTATCGGTTGTTCCCAACAGTTCGCGCTGCACGGTCATGATTGAGGCTTCGACACGAACCGTTTCCGACAATGTTTCAAGGAAAGTAAACGCGTGACCGATTTCATGCAGCATTATGGCTGCTTTTTCTTCCGGAAGAAAGGGTTCTGTCGCTGTTAGCAGTTCATACGTGATGGCAGAACGAATCTTCAACTCCTCAAAAATACCGTAAACGCGACCTTTTTCTAAATCGACGTAACCGACAGGTGTATCTTTAATCTTTTTAAGGAGCGTAACACCATCAGCACCGCGCATCCATAACCGATGATAGTCTGCCAGGATTGTGTTGTTTGTCGAAATATCCGGTGGGTACACGTAGGCATTCATTTGGCCCATTTTCACGTCGACCGAGAATTCGATGTTCAACCCCGTATAGCGTTTAACCATCTCGGTTAAACGACCGTCCTTGAAAACGTTTAAAACATCTTTTTTATCCAGTCCCTGTTTGCTTCTGAAGAACTCGGTCATTTCCTTGAACAAGGAACCATCCTGAAACTTGATGGCCTCCATCGTTAATTCGTCATGACCATACACGCGTTGTAGTAATGACATTGTACACTCTCTAAAATTTACGTAAATTTAAGGGCTAACGGATCGGCTGGCCGCACCAATCACAATGTGTCCGCTGCTATGCAACGGCATTCATAGAAATACCTTTTGACGGTAACATCACCCATCACACCCCAAGCAATAAGAGTGGTCGGTTAAAAACAACAGAACGTGAGGATGATATAGAAAATCACCTTTTAACACTTATTACGAGTTTATCAAGCCATGAGCGAACAAGAACGAAAACCTAAGAAGAAACTGCTCGGTATTCAATGTCGACACATCAGCTATAACGAAGCGAACGATGGTAGTAAGAACGACCTCATGATCGCAAAAGAGATCATGTTCTTTGATGATAATACGCAAGCGACGAACCTTCGATTCTTCGAGAATTACAAACGTCCGTTTTGGGTGACGGTAGAGAGTAAACGCAAGAACAAATATAAAAAGGAAAGCGAGAAGCTCTCGCACGTGCGTCGCTATGATGTCCGCCAAAGTGAACTGGTTGAAAAGATCAGTTCGGTGCTTTATAAAAGACGTGCTGACGATAACACCCGTTTACAGCAGCTTGCACGGAGTCCATACCTCTATGGTACGGACGTTAGCGCCAGCTGTTATTTAAAAACTCAGTACAACACAAAATGGCCGGAATACGTCGATAAATTACCCGCTTCCATTGCCTGTTTCGATATCGAAACCGACGTTGTCCACGGGCACGGTAAGATCGTCTGTATGTCTATTACAATGGGATACAATGCGATACTTTGCTATACCAAGGACTTCGTTGGTCATATTCCGAATGCCATTGAGAAAACCCATGAGAAGATTCGATATTACCTGGCCGAACGTCTGAACACCAAAGAGGATCCTCACGCGTTCGAAAAATATCAGTACGATGTGCGAATCGTAGAAAGTCCGGCGCAAGCGGTCATCCAATGCATGCAAAAGGTTCACGAATGGCAGCCGGATTATCTCCTTGGCTGGAATATCGCGTTCGATATTCCGCGCATGCTCCAGGCACTGAACGAGGAAGGGTATCGTCCCGAGGATGTTTTCTCCGATCCTCGTGTACCACCTAAATATCGTATTGCTCGCTGGGTACCACCGAAGACCGACAAGGTATCTGCTTCAGGTCGTAAAACCAACCTTACCCTCGAGCAAACCTGGCCGATGTTTTATACGATGGCTACGTATCAGGTTATGGATGCGATGTGTGGGTATAAGTTCGTTCGTTTAGGAAGACCGGATGAAGGACGCTATTCACTCGATGCTGTATTAGAGCGAAATAAATGCCATACGAAATTAAAAGCAATTCCTGGTACAGAAGGGTTCACAGAGCTCGCCTGGCACGAAGAAATGCAAACGAACCATCAAATCGACTACGGCGTATATAACCTTTGGGATAACCAGGGTATCGAGGCGTTGGACCAGAAAACAAAAGACTATTCGATGACCATCCCGATTCGTTTAGCGGCATCGGATTTGAAGGATTTCAGTTCCAACCCTAAACGTATCTGCGATAAACTTTTCTTCGTTTATCTTAACCGTGGGGAAGTCATGGGATGTACCGCCGACGACATGACCCAGGAAGAAGATAAGTGGGTTATCTCACGAACCGGACATATCGTCACATTACCATGCGATCTCATGGCGGACAACGGCATCCATCTCTTCTGGGATATGCCTAATTTAAGGAGCTATATTAGATTATTTGTTGCGGATTAACCTTCGTTCTGTAAAAGCTTACCGATATATAGAAATTTCTGTGAGGTACCAAAGGTACTCGTAACTTTAGGAATTTCTGAGCGGTAGGTAAACATGTTGGAACATCTTGAACATTTGGACAATGAATACTTAAATTTCACCAATCGTCGTTATCGTATTTTCGAAGACGGTACGCTTTACGATTATAAAGAGAATTGTAAAGTACCCGTTATAATAGAAGACAACAACTCTTACGTTATTATTGACTGGTATCGTGGAGTTGGTAAATACGAACTGGGAATGATCATGCTTGCAGCATTCGATCGTATTCATATTCCTAACTATCTTTACGATGAGATTGAATCGTTGTTTATCGATAACGACCCGACGAACTTTTCGTATAGTAATCACATCTACCGTTTCCGTAATGGACCGTTAGCTGTAGAAGGATATCCAGGATATTACTATATCCCGTTTGCCACGTACTATGCGTTAAATGAACAAGGTGAATGTTTAAGTCTTTTGTCTGGGGAAGGTATAACGTGGACAATGACGCAGCAAAACGGTACGCGGCGTCCTGGCTATCGATACAGAAAGGTAACACCTGATAGCGGCTTTACGGCCCAGCTATATCGTCATCGCGCGATGATGTTGACGTTCCGTCGTTACGATGCAAGTGTTGTGGAGATGACCGTTAATCACAAGAACGGTATTAAGGGCGATGATTGGTTGGATAACTTGGAATGGGCGACCTACAAGGAAAACAACAATCATGCGCGTATAAACGGTTTGTGTGATGGCAAAGCGAAACCTATCAAGATTTTTGATTATAATCGTCACGCCGAACGTCATTTCAAAAGCATCGCCGAGGCGGAACGTGCATATCCGCACGTAGCAAAAGGACGTTTCAAATGGTGGGTTGAAAATCCACCAAAACGTATACCTGAATGTAACCTTTATATCAAACATGCGTTCGATAATACCCCGTGGCCTGAATGGAAACTGGGTGATGAACGACGCATTGAAGATGTAGCGGGTATTCCGATCATCGCCATGAATATGGTCACGGGCGAAAAGCGCGTATATTCATCGGTTACTGCTGCGGGTAAAGACACGAAAACAAGCTGGATAACAGTACGACGTCATTGCGATAAGCGTGTCGTTCCTGTTAAACAAGCATGGTGTTTCCGTTATGCTGACGACGTCAAAAACATGCCTGAGTTAACTTCCCTACCAACAATTGAACAGTAACGATAACAGGTCCCCCTACTTGTAATGAGTGGGTGAACTCTCTTTAATTGCTGGAAACCTTTAATGCCCCTCCACACCACAACGCAATCCGAAAGGGTAAACGTGATGGTTGTCGAAAGACAGAAAAAAGTTGGAGGGGATTACCTAAGCTGAAATAAAAGCCGTTGCTTTCTGGATATAGGAAGAGTCTAACGGTGCTAAGGGTCCTGCTAGAAATAAGGTGATCAGCAGCGAAGCCTCTACGGACTGTCGTGACCGATTTCGATAATCGGCGTACGATGTGCGGACAGACTACGAGGAACGTTCAACGGCCATCCGGTTGCGCGGAGTAGGGGAAATAGGACGATCCCCCAAATAGGAGAAGTCGGTCGAGGTGTTGTAGAAGCACCATTCGGTTTGCTAACGCAAATCTAAGGCAGGCTGAGATATGGTCTATACTAAATGTAATACTATGATGTATAGAATTTAGTGGCTCGATATTAGCAGTTCATATCCAAACGGGCAGATCCTGTTGAATCTATCCAGAGCATGTGTTTTTCGTGAGCTCTCACGCATTGAGGGCGTCTCTGACTATCAATTCAGGAAGTTAGGTATCAACTTTATTACCGGAGGTAAAACGAACGCTGTAGACTTCTGTAGAATCGTTTATAAAGCACCATCGATGTTCGAACTCTTAGAACATTTCGATGCGACGCGTCCAAAAGAGGAAGCGCGGACCATCGAATGAATCAAGTAGGTTGATCCTCGCTTAACAAAAAAGAAAACACATGCGAAGCCCCTCCCCCTGGCGGAAGCCGGAGGGAGGGGTAGAGTTTTATGCGCGTTCGTTGCCAACCGTTACTTTGTAGTCAGCGTCGGTTAAGAAAATAGACAGGAATCCATGTTCTTTGCAAATCTGACTAAGGATGTCAGCAATGATTTCGTTGATCATCGGTTTGTTTGCAAGGGCATAGATGTACCCGGGTGTAAAAGAAAGTGCATGATTGATCATAGGCTCATGAGAAGCCAAGATAAGGATCACGTGATGCTTCCCATCGTCGGTAACGATCGCTTGCGTAGACACGAAGAAATCAGTGAAGCAGCAGCGATCACAGGCTTTAGGTATATACAAATCACCCAGAGCTTCGTCGCGTGCTTTTATGTGTGTTTCAGGGGTAATGCTGCTAAGTTGATCTTCAGCGAGATCCAAGACATCCTCAATCGTTTTAAGAATAGCGTTGCGGAAATCCTCGCGGTAGAATGGGATGATATCACGATCGTTCATGTAATCGCCGGATTCGATAGTAAAGTTGATGTTCATTGAATGCTCCTAGTGGTTATGTCGATTGATTGATGTGTTAATTTATGTTTGATGGGGTATACTTGAAACTACAAATAAGGCTCTTGGCGTTGCTGTTATGGTTCAGTTCTTTATCCCTTGTTGGATTCGTCAATATACTTGGTGTCGTAAGACAAATGCTGAATTAATTTTCTAGGCTTGATGAAAATGCGACATGTGATAAACACATCGGGATCGTATTGTTCCACGCAACGTCCGAAGGCTCGTTTTGCGGACTGACGCATCGATGCTATTTCCTGATCGTTCATCGCATTATCGAATTCGATGTTGATCGTGATTTTATCGGGAAATAAATAGATAGAGTAATCGCCACTGATATCACCGTCGTCAAAACGATAATCGTTGTGGTAATGGCGGAGTTTACCTCCGTGCTCCGTCTGGTACCACCCGACGATACTATCAAGGCCCATACCCAGGCGTCCGAATGCCTGATTAATAATATCATCAACGACGGATGCAGGTGTGGGACCATTGAATAGACGATCTAAGCGCTTTTTCATCGATTTGTCGGTTTTCACGTTCATTGTTTCTTTTCCTGTGTAGTCGGTATACAGCCCTTCCCCGGCCTTGATGGCTAGGGAAGGGGCTATGCTACGTTGTTATGCTTCGCAATCAGCTGAAGGCGTCGCGCCTTTCTTACCAGCGATACGCCAAATCCGACACGCTGGGTAATGGTTAACCTCTAGAGAGCAAGGAATGTTATATTTCTCTTCCAGCGCATAAAGACATTTCGTTAGCTGCTCCAGCGCGTTCTCGTCGTGTCGTAACGCGTGGTGGCCTAATCGATGTTGGTCGTTCTTTATATACGCCTCGAAGAGAACATGTTGGCGATGTACGCTGACGTTTACAGCCTCGAGTATAGCTTGGTCGAGCATACGACTAAAGCACATCAACGAGTCAGATACGTTTTCTCGCTTAACCAGATCGATCATGGCGGGAATATACGAATGGTCGATGTTATCGATGACCGCTTTAGCGACGGAATCAGCAACGTTCATCTTTTTAATCCCTAGTTTGTTATTGATCACGTATATTTACTCTTTGACGTCAGTTGTCGTTTCGACATGCTTCTCACTACTGACGTACCAGAGCAGGTACGCTGGGAAAAGATTGACCTCTAAGCTAAATGGGATATTGTATTTCTCTTCCATTTTACAGAGATGTTCTTTAAGTAAATTTCTCGCGTCTCTGTCACCACGAACAGAGTGCCAGTCTAGTTCTTTGTTCTCCTTTACCAGGACCTCTACGATGATACGTTGCTCGTGAACCTCGGTTTTCACAGCGGCAAGTAAATCGCTGCTATCAAAACGGGTAAAACGAATGTATGAACCAGGTGTTTTTTCTTGTTTAATAATATCGATCATGGTAGAAATGCGCGGATGATCGATGTTGTCGTTAACAGCTTTAACGATGGATTCTACAATGCTCATTTTTTATCCTTAATGTTATCGTTGTGTACTTAGTTGGTTTTCGGGTTATGCGTATATTCAATAATCGTTACCGGAAGATTATCATCGAGATGCGGTCATTTACGATCCTCTTTAACAACAGCTGTTACCCACGACATGATGGCCGGATGAAAACAGAGAGTGAAGGTGACGGATGTTTTGTATCTCGATGCACAGTTTCGTAAGCGTGTTTCGAAGATCCGTTTCAATTCAAGATCGTTGTTGTCGACCATGGACAAATCATTTACTACCCCAATAACGTTGATGCCTTTGTCTGTCTGAGTTGCAACAATGCGCCGTAACGGTTCATGCACGTAACCACATACGTAACCATTCTTAGGGTCTGGTGTTGAACTGAATGAACGTGCAACATCAACTAACATATCGACGATGCGATCGACACGAGCCCTTGCGCTATCGACATAGATTTCATCTGCGAATTCTTTTGTATCGAATGTTATTGTTTTGCTATCGTCAGATTCCATGGGGAAACACATCATTAAACGAATATGATATTCGTACTTTGAGGTTCTTATTTGGAAAATTTCGGATAGATGTTGTTTATAGGTTAATACATCAACGTTATTTAAACATGGAGGTAATAACGCATGAATGACGACCGTATCGTCAGTTAAACCGAATTCCAAAAATTGTGTCTCATCAGTATCCGCTACGGTTTTCTGAAGGTACGCTTTACCGTTAACAATATCGGTATCCCACATATCGTCGTTTAACGATTCTTCAAACTTATCGAATATATGGTTTACGAGATTGACGAGTTCATCAATACGGCACTGTTGGTTGAATTCGATTAATCGTTGAACTTTATCTTTGATAGACATGATTACCCATTAGCTCCTTCTTCGTCTGGAGAGTATTCCATCGTGTAGAATTCATAACCATCGGAAAACTTGAGTGTTAATGTAATAGGGAAATCGCACGGCATAGCTGATTTCGTAAATGCGTTATTAGCAACATCAGCCAACCGACGTATAGCATCAGTCCCGCTGACGCTGAACGGTAGTTGTATGTTGATAAGGATGCGGTGCTTGTAAACATGGAAAACAACGGTACTGTCAAGATAAACGCTATGGAACGGTATTGTTGGGATGCGTTCCACAATGGAAAAATACGTCCCGTCATTATCGCTATGTCCCACCGACCAAATATCGGATTTGCGTAGATTTTGTTTGAGAGATTCGATGCTTCGAGTGACGGTATCAACAACAGGCGTGACGTAAGTGTCTTTATGCGAGTCGAAAAGTTCGTTGACGTTAGATTCGAATGAATACATTGTTGCCATTATTCTACCTCAATGGTTTAACCGATACGTGCCCCACCTAACAAGGGACACGCTATCGTTGATTAATTACTCTTCTGTGTTTTCATTGTCGGGATCGTAGTGGAATTCGAACAGCCCTGAACCGTCGTGTCCGTTGATTGTTAGTATAACGGGCATATCGAATCCTCGGACGCGCGAATGAAAACATTGTGCTAATTTTAGTTTGGCGTATGCCGCTATTTCATTGACGGCAATACACGACTCACCTGTTATACTCAGTATAACGTCGATACTAACAACGTTGTCGTGCAACGCAAAACGCCAGCGATCGATACGATTATTATCTTTATCGGTTGTCTCGTTTACGAGATAGACTTTATCGTCAACCGACAAAGCGGGACTCCAGCAACGATCGTTTATTAAATTCGCCTGGAGTTTTAGTATCGTCTGATCGATAATATCCCAACACGTAACCAGCGTGGTGTCAGGCACTGAGTAGAGAAGGGCGTGCACTTTATCCTTTATTTTAAGTGCTTCCGCAGGACGTCCGCAAATACCATGCATTTCAACTTTCTTATTCATATTCACTTCTTTCTTAATCTAAATGTTAGTTGGGATAGGACGATCACATGCTTTCTAACGTATCGATGATCATGGAACCCATACCGAAACTCGGTCTCTCACCGATGTACTCAGCAAGCTGACGATGAACGTCTTTTGGATTTCCTTCTTCACCGTCGGCATCGATGTAGACCGAAAAAGAAAATGAATCGGAATCCACGCTGATGACCAGACGACGTTCATTGCGTTCCTTGAGTGTATCGACAATAGCTGCTTTCAGCACCGCGATCGCATTCATCGCGTGCAAGATGTCTCCATCGGGTTTCGGTAGATCGATCTTTTCTTTCAGGTCGATATTGATGTTGGTTACAATTGGATTGAGGTCGACCTTGACATAATCGTTAGGGTACATGCGAATAATCGCACGATCGATATCTGAGCCGTAAAAGTCAACACGTGGCTTTAACACTTCTTTGTTTGGATCCATGTTTTCATCCATCCCAGCCTGCAAGAAACGTTCTACGTTATCCAGTTCACGATAAACTGACGCTTCGATTTCTTTCAGATAGTTGGCTGCGGTTTCATGTTCTTTGCGTAGCTCGTCTTTAAGGAGCTGTACGGTGGTTTCACTGGAACGAATGCTGTTCGCGAATTGTGTAATTGACATATCGAATTCCTTAAATTCTCTTGAGTTCAATTAATGATGAAAAGCTGTAAAAAAAAAGGTGGGGCGAACCCCACCAAAACGTCAGACACACGCAGGAAAATTAATTCAGCGATGCATATAAGGCATAACGACTGTAGATCTCAACCGCCGGTCCGTTATGTGTTAACAGACCATCCTGGTTGTAATATTGGAAAAATGAATAACGTTTGTCGAAGTGATAAACAAAAGCAATGTCTTTGCCGTCAAAACCTGTGATGCGTGGTCTGTTTTTATCTAGCAATGCTTTGACTTTTAACAGTGTTGCCGCACGTGCTTTAACGTTAGGGATTAATCCATCACAATCGATATAAACTGTGTAACCTGTTTCAGATGTTGCGACGGTTGTATTGCGATTGACGCGGAAGATTTTTGTTTCGTATGTACTATCTTCAAGAATTGGGTTTTGTTTTTCGTATTTTCGTTTACGTAGAAATTCTACAACGGTGATATAGTTAGCGGTAATATGCCCGGTTATTGCTTGTAACATCTCGACATCCTTTTATATTGGATTGATTGCAATTGTCTTAAATAGATGATAAGATATTTTGCTCTTATCACCTAGGTAATGTAGTCGTGAAATAAACTGCGTTAACAAGAAATAAAAACAGCATAGAAACCTCCTCCCCCATCCTTCAAGAGGACGGTGGGAAGAGGGAGAGATTAAATGTCGTGGACGGCAATGCCGTTTAACCAACAATACAGCTTAACGCGACAGGAATACCGCTTCGTTGCAGCAACCATCTCATCGCGTAAACGCTGGTAGATTTCATCCTGGTGTTCACGTTCAATGGGGTAATCAGCCCAACATTCGATCATGACGTCACCATTCGTCAGAATCGTCGTACGCATCCTGTCCTGGATACGGCGGTCTTTCCCGGCATTAGGGAAATACATCCCTTCAGTACGAATAAGGTCACCGCAGGGCATGACTAACCATTCGTTCGTTTTGCCGGTATTCTTATAATCCATCACAGCTTGCATTGCGGTGTCAACGCTAAAAGAAACATAATTCCAAACGGATGTCCAACGATAGATTGCAGGTTGTTCAAGTGTTTCGTTCATGGAGTGCTTTTCCTATTTTTATTTTCTGCACAGGATAAATTCAACGGCATAAAGCCCTTCCCTGCCCTTATATGGGGCGGGAAGAGTTTATGACCGCAGTGAGAATCTCTCACGACAAGCTCACGACGATTATCGCATCACCCCGCGAGTGAGGGAGATCAGGATCACCTCCTACGTCGTAACGACAGCAATCCTGTTACGTCGCCTTAGACGTTATGCAAAGCGACGCATGTAACCTGCCAGATAGTTACGCGTATCGAAGTAGGCAATTTCAGGAATTGCGATATTAAGGTCGATAGCACGGATTTCAACTTGGCGACGGCTTTCATCATAGATCGCATCCATCAGACGCAGTACTGTCAGGAAAGCCATGCGGGTATGGTAGTCCAGCGGCATGTTATCGATACCGCGATACAGATAACGGTTTGCGTTAAATGCCCCTTCGCTGTTATCTTTCCAGATCTTCAGAATATCAGCAAAGGCGGTGCGGAAAACCTCAGGATTATCCACATCCAGTAACGCACGGAAAGCAGACATTAAAGACCGCTGATGACGGATCAACGACTGCGGCGTTTGCGGCATGGTCGGACCCATTTCTTCCGCATATTTCTGGAACGGAGCAACCAGGGTTGCGGCACGAGAAGCCACGATAGAAACAGCAGGCGATTCTTTCACCGCCGGTTTCGCAGGCTTTTCTTCAACAACGGTTTCCTTCTTCTCAACAGCGACCGTTTCCGGCTGTGCTACAACATCACCAACCGGAGCATCTGCAACGGTGGTTTCTACCGCAGTAATCTCCTCGTCCATTTTTGCAGAACGTTGGTCTTTATTCTTGCTCATGTTTATTTCCTTTCATTTAACAAGGTTAACTAATATAAAGTTCAGGATCGTAAGGCGCTAACGATACACTGGCGTTATGCATTGCTTTCATCATAGTGTTCATGAAAACGTTGTTTACGCCGGTGATCTCTGCCCCGATCGCGTCTGGGGTTGGAGCCATCGCGTTACCGCAACAGGTAGCACAGTATTCCAATGGGCCTGCTTTACAACGTTGAGGATCACGTAACTTGATGGTTTGTCCTTCCAAGGAAGCAAGTAATTCAGCATCAATAAGTTTAAGCGCCGCACCGTCGATCATGTAACGGCCGACAAGCAGCTTATCTTTGATATGATCGCGGTTTACCGTGAACAGAATATGTTCGTGGGTACCACAGTCGTCCATCGTGATTTTAAGGTTCTGTGTCGCACGTTGTGATTCTTTCGCCGTCTGTCCCGCTAAAGCGGTCAGTGCGCCACGTGAGAACGAACCGGCACGTGCACTGTTGTTGTACTCTGCCCAATGGTCGACACGCATCCCTTCAGCCAAGCTGTGTGTGATAACGTTACGTTTACCAGGGTCAACGAAGTCGGCTTCAACCCCCATCATGATGTGCGTTTTCTTTCGAGTATTACCGAAACTCTTGCCAGGGTTAATATAGAACCCTTCCGACTCATCGCCCTTAAAGGATTCCTTATCCATTTTGGTTAGCGTGGCCTCGAGTTTAATAAGTTCTTCAGGCGTGAACTTACCTTCCTCTTGTAAGCGTGCTAACTCTTTATCGCGATAGGCAATAATATCATCATCGACCGTTAACGCTTTATCGCTCATCGATGGGACAATTAAACGGTTAATGGCGGTTAATGCGCTGATATTGTTGGTGAATTTCTTCACCTCGCTTGCGTACAGCGGGCCAATAGGACGTTCGTTAGGATCGGGTATCCCCTCTTCGGGATCGTCCGCTACGCGTGGCGCAATCAGTGATTCCAGTGTACCGCTGGTCAACCGTCCTGCCTGATATTCAATCTGAATACCGAAAGCATCATAAAGGACGTACATATTGAACAACGCTTCACCGAAGGTTGTGGTGGTCGTATTCTTAACCGACGGTAGATCACCAGGTGCGAGCTCCAATGGCTCCCAGAAACTCAACAAGGGTTTTGTTGGCTCGGTTTCCCATTGGTGTTCTTCACCGTCGATGGTAACCGTAACGATGTTTCCCTGACGACGTAATTTAGGTTGATACTTCTCAGCACCGCCTTCCGTAAAAGCAAATGCGTCGTTAATCCATTCAAGATAACGGTAGTGCCCTTCACGCATCGCGTAAAGGAAATATTCACGAGGTGTCATGTAACAACTCCTTTTAAACCTGGGTCAGGTCGCCGCGACGTGAAACGAACTCTGATAACGCTCGGGTTGCTTCTTTGGATTCTTCAGCCATCGGGAAGTTTGCGGTAATAAGTTCTCGTAAGACGGGAATAATTTCATTATCTTCGAGATCAGAAGCTAAAGCGAATGCAATCAGTTCTTGGGTGTATGCATACGGTTGCTGACGTAATGTAGCCAACTGATTCCGACACTGCGCCATCAGCAAGTCTAGTGGAACCGCTATCGTACCCCCTTCATCAATATACTGGCTGAACACCGGTGGGAACGCATCGCCGATTACACGAATTCGTCGACGAATATGATCCGGAATCAGGACGTTTTCTTCGTCGGTGATATTTTCGCTATCTTTCTCCAGCTTCTTGGTCAGTACCTGTTGGATGCGTGGGAGCAAGCTTGAATGTACGAAACTGATTAACGGTGTTACGTTAACAGCATCAACGCCGTAAATATGATGCGCGCATTCCGCCAGCGCTTCAGCTGTGGTGTAGTCTTCATCTTCAACGATAGCGAGTAGAAAAGCGGTATCGTCGTGTGTTTCCAGGTCTAATAACGTAGACGCCAGTGCATGAAGATATTTCAGGCTATCCAGAGTTAGCTGTCCTTCGTTAATTCGGATCCCGAAGGCAAGCAATTGTTGTTTATAAAGTTCGATACATCCGTTTGTTAAAATGATATCTAATTCGTTTAAATCGTATTGTTCCCCAGCACCTGACAACATCGTACTGCAGAACGTTTCCAGTTGTTCACATTTAAAATCTTGGTATAAACGATGCATGCAGTGCTGTAACAGCGTACGCCTTGTTTCAGGGATCTTACCTTCTAACAAAGCCAAGACGGAATCAATCATATCCACTCCGATGCGGTAAATGTCTACTAGCTCTCATAATCTATTGAAGAAACTACCAGCTTACGCCAACTTAGATTAATCAGGAGTAACCATCCCATGCCAGTTTCATCCAAACCAAGAAAAAAATCCGTAGGAAACCCTAAAGCTCAGGAAACAACAGCAATTCGTTGGGACGAGTTACGTGAACCTATCGAAAACTGCGAATTGTTATTGGGCACCCTGGGTGCGGCTATTTACCAAGCGACGCAACCCTGTCGTTTACGATTAACCCAAAACAAACGTGATGAGTTCGTTGCGTTATCAACAAGCACGAATAAAGATCTGACCGAACTTCAAACCGAGTTGACGACGATCAAGAACTCCATTACGCCGATGTACGGTAAAGAAGTCGATGAACAAAGTATTCTGTTACAGTACAACTACGGGATGTCGTTAATGAACATCCTGGAACGCGCATCCGATATTCTGCGTCCTGACGTTGCACGCCTGAGCCAACTGCGTGTTGAAGGGATGGAGAACCAGATCCGATTCGCTAACAGTGTTAAATCTCAAGGAGCCACCGAAGCATGAGCGAACAAGAAAAAGAAGTCGTGACGAATCAGGAAGCCACCGAACGTTCAGAGTCGTCCGTTGAAACTACGATTCCGGCAAGTTCCGAGCCGGTTGGTTCCGCACAGCAGGAAAGTAAAGACGAAGTCAGCACGACTAAAGAAGATGTAGTGGCTCCAGAAGCAACCCGTGAAGAAGAACCATCACATCCACCGCTAATCGATTTCTCGAAGGCGACGATACGTTTCCAATGCGAAGACATTCGTCCTAAGAGCCCGAAGAAAACAAAACGCCAGCCGTTGGTGTTACCGTTATATTCTCCGCGTGTACAGACAACGTATTACCGGGAATACATCAACGAAGCAATGGATACCGTACAAGCCATTGTCGCTCAACGCGGTAAACCGACAGACGAACAGTTTGATAAATTCAGTAAAGCGGTGGTGCAATCGGTTGCTGATGGACAATATCATCCGCGTGGTCCAGCTCACGATCGTGCGTTGGAACGTAAGGGCAGTCAGTGGACTAACGTGCCCGTAGACTCATCGGGTGTTGGTCGCGTTATTCCTGGCATCCCGCAACCGAACCATATTCCTGATGATGTCGAAGCGCCGCTGACAGGAACCGATGCGATCTATTTTGCCATCCGTAATACGAAATCAGGTGCGCCTGCGGTAATGCCGTTATGGCATAGCGGTATTAAGCTGCAGTTTAACCCGCCGTCAAATGAACGTGTTGCAATTATGCACGAACGTATTGCCCGCGATAAAATCCTGGGTGGACGTGATAGTACCGGTTTCCTGTTTTCGGCAACCTCGATTATCACCATGAAGCACGCAATCGAATTAGCATTAGAATGCTGCTACATGGCCAACGTACCTAACCTGGATATCCAGCGTTTGAAAGACATTATTCCGGTTACCGATGTTCCAGCGTTATTGTTGAACGTGTTGGTAACCATGTATCCGTACGGGTATCCTTACGTACAGACCTGCTATCAGAATCCAGAAACCTGCGACTATCGTGTTGAAGATACCGTAAGCTTTGCGAAACTCTATCAAGTTGACAACAGCGCAATAACCAAACGTATGCGACAGATCATGACCGAAGGTCCGGTCATGACGGATGAACTTTTGCGTGAGTATGCAAACGAACTGGGTGAAACAAACTCCCGTACGCTGGATCTGTCCGACAACGGTTCTGTTATCATTGAACTTGAAGTACCGAAGATCTCACGACAAATCGCCATGGGCGAACGCTGGTTAAGCGATACCCTAGAAGATCTGCGTGATATTCTATCGCGTCCGTCAATGACCGAAGAAGAGCGTGATCGTGTTATTCGTGAGCGTCAGTTCTATAGCTGGATGCGTCAGTATGATGCGTGGATCAAATCGATGCATGTGTCAGTAAACGGCACCATGCGTCGTGTAAGCGATGCGGATACGGCAACAGTATTAGCACAGCTATCTCGTGACAGCGACCTTCGTGAACGCTATATCGATGGGTTGATGCAATTCATCGGTGATTCGACGATTGCGCTCGCAGCAATGCCTGCCTGGAAATGTCCGAAATGTAATGCTGATATTGCTGACAATCTGCGTGACCAGAAATACTACGATCTGATTGCTTTGGATGTACCCCAGCTTTTTTTTACCCTAAACTCCGTCCAATCTCTTCAGGAGGGGATGGACGCGGTATTCTAATCGATCCGCGATACGGGTTACATGACGGACAACTTGTTCGTAACGATGAAAAAATCTGGGAACTGCTGTTAGCGCGTAAAGGCGACGGCGGCATGAAACTGAACATCGAAATGGGTATTGCGTACGATACCATGTTTGGCTTGTACGATCGTGTTAACGACTGGACGCCGTTGAAATGGGTTGCTCAGCATCCCGCTGAAGATCCCTGGGATAGATTAGGGATTAAACCCTTAATCGAGGATTATGTTCGATTCGGTATTAAAGAGTTCATGACGCTGGATGCGTTTTTACAAGCACCGTATCCTTACGCGCAAACGGTACTCAAAATCGCACAAGACGAACTGCGGAAACGTAGTGCGGTACTGGACGACGATGAGGACAAGTTACGACGAGAAGAAGAACGTTTACGAAACGGAAAATAAAATGGCGAGATTTACCAGTTTGATTGGGTTGGATATTTGGGAAACACCGGCTGACGTTCGGGTTATTCCTGTTAACACCGTCGGTGTGATGGGACGTGGTCTTGCCAAACAGGCAGCCGATCGTGTGCCCGGTCTTCTTGAAGCGTACCGTAAGCAATGTCAAGATGGGTTTAAGGTGGGCGAAGTCGTGTCATATCAGCATGGCGAGAACGATCAGCTCACCTACGTGTTGTTTCCATCAAAATCGGATTGGCGTGAAAGAACACGACGCGAGTATATCGTTAACGGTTTACTGGCGTTAAAAGCATGGTTATTGGAGCTTCAGTTCGAAAGAGATGGCTTCTCATACCGGCGTCCGGCTGAACCGTTGATTGTCGCAATTCCTCCGGTTGGTTCTGGTTGCGGTAATATCGGTTACGGACAATCCGAAACAATCCAGCCTCAATGGGTGCGTGCACAAATCAAACAGTATCTTGCCACCGTGCCGAACGTTCATTTCTACTTGTTCTAATGCAACGGTAACATAACCCTCTCCCTTCCCTGCTGGGTTGGGAGAGGGCTTATGCTGTTATGCTATTAATGTTCGTTCCAGATGGCATCTTCCGGTGGAACAATAGGATCTTTCTTCGGCATTGACGGTACTTCATGACGATGTTTACGGAACTGTCCGTCGATAACTTCACGAAGCCGGTACGCATCAACCCATGTTGATTTATTGAACAGCTCCAACGTCACAGTTAATCGTGTTCGCGACATCGAATAGCTTTTCTTCGCAATCAAATTGGGATAATTCAGTTGAGCGAACCATGCCCGTATTTGTGCTTCGGTAAAAGCGATGCTGTAATAACTAAGTTTACCGTCATTAAAATCGTGTGCGTGGGTGTAACGTCCAGCGTAACGCCAAACAAGATGCACATTCAGATCGATCCATGGTGGGGTGGTATCAGCCATGTGTTACCCTCAACGATTCTTCATCACTTTACCCAGGCTTTCGATATTATCCCAAAAGCGATTTTTACTTGGCGCATCGCCAACGATAACCGACATCAAATCGCGACGTTCACGACTGATGATGCCCTGTGATTTCCAGATCACCATCGTCCAGCAAGCTGCCAGAACGAACAGATGGTTAATGCTCGGTTTGGTTTGTGCGATGAACGCAAGCCATGCCCAGATACCAGTGTATACTATCGTCACTAAAAAGAGAGAGATTGTTGCAACGACAACAACGAAGTTTTGGACAGCGGGTTGATTCGCGTTATCATGAATAGCGGTAAGATCAGGAAGGTTACCTTCAACTGAACTCGTTTCATCGATTTCCAATTCTTCGATTTCTTTTCGTGTGTCGGGAGCTAATCCGGCATCATCAAGATGCTTTTTTAACCGCTGTATACTTAATCGTTGACCGACAGGAATGTTGATGTTGTCGTAACTATTAAGCGCATCAACCAGGGAGCGCCCGTCAACGAGAACCAAGCTCGCAGTACCCATTGTCTGCGGTTTTATTTTGTAAAGGTCTTTTACTTTCATGTAGACACCACCTCCAACGTGTTAAGCGTCTGGTGTAAAATCAAAAGGAATGTCCGTACGAATGATATCGTAACGTTTTCCTAGGAAATAAAACTCTTCGGGAACCTGACCGGGAATAATGCTATCGCCGATGAACTGCGGATATGCCCAGATGTACTGAGTGAGTCCTTCGAACATATCCAGGTTATTTGCGTGGTTACCCATGATACGTTTCCAGAGTTCGCGTTTATACGGTGTTTTAACATCGAATCCATAAAGCGGTGCAAGATCTTCACCAGGAACAAATCCCAGGTAATAATGGATCTGACTAACCGGGAAACCAAGCGTATCTCGCGGAATGGTGATCGCTTGCTCAGCTTTGGTGACATGCGTTTCAATAATCCAGTCATAGCACTCCGAATAGAACCGATCGAATTTCTCTGGATTATACCACGCTTTGGGAAGATTCAGTTTCTCCGTGAACGCGTTCGACATGATCGTCGGCAAGAACGGAAGTATGCCCGTCTTTATTTGCGCGTATTTCGATTTTACACGATTTACCAAATTCCAGCAAGCATAACCGAGCTGATCGTTGCAGAACTCAACGTACAGATCGTAGTCGCCCCCGGATAATGGGTTGTTGATATCACCGATGTCTGCCGCATATTTGTTGGGATATCGGTTATTGAAAGCCAGTTTGGTTTGGTAATCGTAGATACACGGTTTGTTGTTCGCTGTATTGATCCACCACCAGGGTTCACCTACTTGCACACAAATGTCCTGGACATGGGGGTAGATGATATCAGCAAACGCGGTTAACACATCCCCTAACCACGCCATCGCCTGTTGGTTACATGGAGACAGCAACCAGGACGGTGGTGTATATCCGGTTGCTGCGATGTTTCCTTCCCAATCCTGCTGCGCCCACTCGAATGGACACGCCGTACTCATCAATTCGTAACTTAAACTGATGGTGACAGAGAAATGGTGTTTTGCAGCATATGTGGCGAAAGCTTCATGCCACGCGATACAGGGTGGATTTAATACATCCGTGGTGTTCACCAGTAACTTACCCGCACTTGGCGTCCAGACAGTATCGTAGAAATGCGACATTCCAACATAATGCACTAATTCATCTTGATACCCCGCATAAACCAGGTTTTCAAATACACGCTCCGGCGTGATGTTGTAATGGTCATCATAAGCGGTTATCGCACGAAGTTCGTGTGGCGTACAATGATGGCGATTAACCGTCATTTCCTGATACACCCCATCGATAGGAAGAATCTCGAGGGTTAAACCAAGATCGATCGGTGTTTCCAGATATGTCGTTTCAGTCGCATCTTCCTTATAATGTCGAGAACTCATGCTGAACATCAACGACGTTACCGATTCGAGTTCGATAGGCTCGTCAGCATAGAACCCCGCCATTGCGTCATTGAAATCGATCGTTACGATTGCGCTTCTACCGTCTTCAGAGACATCGGTGGCGTATCGGGTTAATGAGATATACTGACGGCTATCGTCTTTGTGTACGATGGTTAGAACTGGCGGGTTTTCGGTATCTGCAAAGTTACGCTGATCGCCAGTAAACGTGATCTTCGCTTTAAAGATCAAACCGAATAACGACGTCATGGGATCATACGCAATACAACCGTGATCCAGCGTATCCGTTGTTCGCCATTCTATCCCGACCAACCCGTTAGCGGTATGACACCGCATATACGCGTTGAGTACCATGTCTTCACTGACAACTGCGAAGTTCTCTGTTGACTGACCGTTGATAATCCAATACATCGGTTGCCAGAGGTTACGCGTACCTTTTGCGTAGCGGTAGGTTGATGCGCCTTTAGGGTTGCCGTTATTGAGATGGAATACGGCAGTACCTTGATAATGGTCGTTCGTATTAATCGGAACACTGTAAGCATCACCGAGATCCGTACGTTCCACCTTTGTGACTGTTGCGTTTTCAAATAACCCACGCAGCGCGGGTAAACCGATATCATCAGGTGCGTTTTCACGACGAATCGCATCCGCGATGCGGTGGGCTAAGGCAGGGTAAATGACCTCACCCTGCTGTAGGTTTGCAAGACCTACAAAGCGATCGGGGTCGATGCCAGCAATCAATAACTCGGCATCACCCTTCGTTCTATCGTCGTTAAGATATTTCAGTCCGGTAAGGTCAAGATGCTGAATAAGCGACAACAGGTTGTATTTACGGTTTTCAACAGTTAGTACAAGATCGCCTGCCCAAACCAAACTTCCCTCATCCGCTGTTACTTTAACGGATTGTCGGCCTGTGGTAGACGTTGTTGTCGTTTTATTTAATTGTCCTTGTAGGAAGTCGGTTGCGAGGTCAAAGGCAATGCCGTAACGGTCAGCGACCGCTTGCATGATTTCACGTAACTGGGTATCTTCTTCAATGATAATCTTGACAGGTATTCCCAAGAACGCTTTAGCGAGGTCTCGTTTAACCAACGAGACGAATACGGATTTGTAGTATCGGCTTCCATCTTTCCCTTTAAAAAGAATGGAGGTTGTTTCGGGTGCCGATAGAACACGTGCAAATACAACATCGTCGGAAGTAAGAGAAAGTCCGTTTTTCTCGTTGACCAATCTTAGTATTTCATTTTGCGCGGTTTCATGTAACTTCATTAAAAACCTCAGCCCTTTAGAATTAGATGTACTGCTTACCGCCCACGAAGGAAGTTAACCAGTTCCCGCTGACGAGTTGTGATACCCAACCTGGAACGGCTCTACCATTCTGGCTCATGATGTTACCACACCAACCAGGGAATCCGGGACGGATGTAATAGAAAGTTAAATTGTAGAGATGGCAATTCCATACCGCAACGTTATGTTTACCAGAAACCGCTTTAAAGACAAACGCAACGGGTAAAGGAGACGATAACAATTCGGTCACAGGGACGGCTGACCAGTTCGCATTCGCGTTCCATGGCTGCCAGGTATGGCTACGCGAGTCGCAATATACGTTACCGTTGCTACCGCGTCCGCCCGCGTTCCACCAAAGCGACGGACTCATGTTCTTAAGTGAGGTAAATTGCTGCGGTGGAATATTCGGAATGATAACAGGGTTGGTACCTTGTCCGTGTTTCTTTTCTTTTGCGTTCACATAGCCGTTTATCGATTCGAGGTATTTGGTACCAGGATAATTGTTCTGGACTTGTGTCGCAATATCACGAACGTCGAACGTCCAGCAGATCATGGTGTTGTAGTAAGCGTCGGTGTTATCGTACCATGCGTTACCATCTTGTAAACGTGCGCCACTATTCGGTGTTTTATCTGTGCTTATAGCCATGGTGTTGTCCTATACGTTGGTGGTTGAGGTGGCGGATATCGGATGCGTGTTGTCGTCAGGTAATACATACAGAAACGCCCACTGATAAAACAGCAGCTTCTTTTAAATTGAATTTAGATATCGCTTACCACCAACAAACGACGTCAACCAGTTCCCTGAAACAAGCTGCGAAGCCCAGCCGGGCACTGCCCTACCGTTCTGACTCATCACGTTACCTACCCATCCCGGAAAACCTGGTACCATTTCGTATATATTGAACGATTCTATCTGGAACGAACCAAGTTCAACGTAGTGCGTTGTTGATCGATACTTAAATTCAATAATAACAAAGAACGGATGTGATTGTAAGTCAGACATTCTAATAGGTGCCGACAGATTACCCGCCGACCATGGTTTCCACGTATGCTTACGACTATCACAATCGATATTACCCATTGAACCGTTAGCTGACGCGTTCCAGAATAGCTTATAGTCGTACGCGGCGACATTGCTATTCCACCCCTGGAGAGGTATATTTGGTACGTATACCCCGTTATTCCATTGTCCGTGTTGAATTTCTTCAGCATCGCCATGCCCAGAGACATATTCTAAGTACGCGTTTGGGTGTCTAGCGACGACTTCTCGCGCAAAAGAACGCAAGTCAAAAAGATGGGCGACAATGCTGTTATTATAAGCCACTCTCCAGCCGGGATCACGCCACCCTAATTTGCCGTCAGCGTGCCTTCTGGATGTGAACCCTATAGTTCGCGCTATTGCCATTTTATACCCCGTTTCTATTCTCAAAAAGGAAATTTCATACGATGACGCCATAGCAGCTCCTCCTTCCCTGACGGGTTGGAGGAGCATACTTAATTACTTACTGATAACCTCAACGGAATTGGGATCAGCGATCAACGCACGGTCGGTAGAACAATTGAAGAAGACCATGCCAACACCATCGCCGTTCGAGTTCAGGGTTGAACTTGCGTAAGACAATGTTGGTTTATTCATGCGGTAGAAGCGTTCGCTGGTAGTGGTATTGAACCCCAGATCAACGTAGTCTTTCACCGTGGTGTACAACTGTGTGGACTCGAAAACGGTTACCGGAGAGTCAACGGTAAACTGACTACCTTCATCCACAACCAGAACTTTATCGTTCCAGATTTCAGTGGTTGAAAACTTCGGTTTCCAATGTTCGAATTCCTGGGTTGCTCCCCAGCAGGAATACACAGCGAGATTGCTGTTCTTCTCAACAGGTTTCAACCCCACCAGTTGCGTCAGGTCTTTATCCAGGTTCGGTAAGCCTTCCAGCGTAGCGCACCCACCCAGAGAAAGTACCATCAACATACCAAGAACGATCGCGCAGAGTTTCTTCATCATCGGATTTCCTTATGTGTTAACGGAAGTGATTTCCATAAGGATAATCGCAAGATATTAATACCCTTCGTTTGTCGCTCCTGTCACACCAGCGAACTTCAACCATTGACCGGCAGGCGACAATGCGCTCCGATAATGATACACTACAATCATATTTGTCAAACCGCTATAATCTGCTCTATGTTGCGTAGTAATACGTATCGTATAATCCATCCCGTTAGGGAAGTTGAATACTTCAATGATCGTACCAGCGAGCTGGAGAGCACCGAACCCGGTGATTGTTCCTGTACTTCCGGCGTTCGCGCCCATCATATCACCAAATCCGATCCAATAACGTTTCCTGAATGCGCCTTCACTTTTCAGATAGTTGATGAAGTCACTAAACGACATGTTCATACTACCGGATGAAAGCGTGGATGTTTTAATCGCCATGTTAGGGATATCGCTACTGGATGCTTTATATCCTAATTTCGTATCGATTTCTGACTTCGTATACGTAGACAAATCCGCCGCAGTTAACGTGATATTCGCCGAGCCATCGAACGCTTTCCCGTTGATCGTACGCGCAGTCCGCAACTTCGTTGCCGTTGCTGCGTTTCCTGAAGTATTCTGATTACCAGCGGTGTTGACACCCGGTAGGTTAATATTAGCGCTGCCGTCAAAAGACACTCCGCCTATTGTCCGGGCCGTCTTTAACTTGGTCGCTGTCGCCGCATTTCCTGTGGTATCTTGGTTACCTGTGGTATTAACACCAGGTAAGTTGATGTTTGCTGTACCGTTGAATGATACCCCACCTATCGTTCTTGCCGTTTGAAGCCTTGTCGCTGAGGCGGCATTACCCGTCGTGTTCTGGTTTCCGGTTGTATTCACGCCAGGGATGCTATCTTTCGAGGTGTAGATTTGTGCCCATTGCGACCAGTTCGCATCCGCCGCATCACGACGAGAACGAAGATACGCTGGCGCGTGCGCCCCTGATGTCCCAGACCATCCAATAAGGATCTCACCTTCACCGCTGGCACTGGCCCCTTTAAGATGCATAACGTTACCGTACGCTGTTGGGTATCCGTTGTTGTACGCTTCATACATCTGGACGCCAGTACTGCTGCCTTGAACAGCATTCGCTAATGCGGTTACACGACCTCGTGATGCAATCGCGCTAATCGTGAAGCTGATATCTTTCGTACCATCAAAAGCAACACCGTTGATCTTTCTGGCTGTCTGGAGTTTTGTCGCTGTTGCGGCGTTCCCTGATGTGCTTTGCGTACCTGCTTTATTTACGCCTGGTAAATCAATGTTCGCAGTACCATCAAAAGAAACACCCCCGATGGTTCTCGCGGTCTGAAGTTTGGTTGCGCTTCCTGCGTTTCCGCTGGTGCTTTGATTTCCCGCTGCGTTAACACCCGGTAGACTGATACTGGCCGAACCATCGAAACTCACACCACCGATCGTAACAGCGGTTTTCAATTTCGTGGCGGTTGCTGCGTTACCGGTTGTATTCTGATTACCAGCTGCATTGACGCCAGGTAACGCGATATCAGCTGTGCCATCGAACGCGACACCGCCGATTCTACGTGCAGTTTGTAGCTTGGTTGCTGTAGTGGCATTACCCGTTAAATCACCAGCTAAGCCTTTATTGAATGTCTGTTTTTCTGCCCAGGTATGAGCAGCGTTAAGCACAGGCATCTGACGCGTCGTAATCGTACGATTACCGGCGGTGCCAGCGATACGAACAGCAAAGAACCGATAATTCGCGGTAGACACCGTGCTACGCCAAACCAACATACTCCGACCGGTACCGGTGTCATCAGACGGCCCGACAAGGATGTTGACTAGGTTACCGTCGATCACACCCCAATCCATATCGGACGGAATGTTCTGCATGGTGTTCAAAGGCGTCGTTAACATCTGGCCGGGAATAAAGTCGTAGGTCTGCCAGTCCAACGAATCGACTTTAGCTGCGGCCCCACCGATACCCAAAACCAACGGAAGTGAATACGATGTGAAAACCTCTCGCCAGTCACTCCATTTACCGTTCGATTGGCCGGAGAATACACGAGTGAAAACGCGACCTGTGGTTTTACTACCAGAACCAAACGAGGTGAATTTTTGTTCGACGCTAATGTTATCAAAACGACGACTGACGTCCAAGATACCGATAATTTTAGTGCCGTCGATTAAAGGAACGTTTGTCGCTTTGTCGGTAATGCTATAACGGTTAGGTGAAGTTAACGTGTCGAGATCGCCTTCGAAATATGCGCTGACAGATTGACAGCCGACGCAGCGCCATTCCTCCCATTGCGGGTTTGAAGCATCCCACGAGGCTTGTAGACAACGAACGTACACATTACCTCTACGAGTAGTGTAGCGTTGTGTGTAACTGTAGTTACCACCTTTGAGGACCTCTAATACACCCTGGGCAAAGGAACCTTCCTCAGGATAATTCAGCGCAGCTGTTGCTAACGTACTTGTACTGTTTCTCCAAACACCCAATGCGGGTTCACCGCCTAAGTCATTCAGATTATTTTGTTCGTTCAACGTTCTGGCGGAACCGGCAACATTACGCCATTCTGACCAAGGACCGTTTGTCCCATTCCATGAAGCAGTAAGATGACGTGTATAGATGTTACCGTTACGTACAGTGAAACGTTGACTTCCGCCGTAGTTACCCGCTCTAAAAACTTCTAAATAACCGACTGCGTTTTCTTCCGGGAAGTTCTTCGCAAACGTTGCGTTTGTAGATGTGCCTTTCGACCAAATACCCATAGACGCTTCGACTGGACCGAAGGTATTAAGGTCCGCATCTATCGCCATATCGCCGTTATATTTCAGGTACGTCTCTGGCGATAATCCGATCGTTTTAGCAAACGCAGCTTTATCTACGATATCACTACCGTTATTCCCCGCCTGCAATGCTGTCTTAGCTGCATTTATGGTTTCTGTCAATCCAAGATACAGTAAGACTGCTTCAACGCTTCCTTTGCTTAGCAGATTCAGACCTGTTGATGTTACGTTAGTTAGTCCGATTTGGTTCCGTCCAGTAAAATAAGGGAGTTTATTCGCATCTGTTGTTAGGTTAGACCACGCTGTCAGCAACGCATTCAACGGTTGTTTACCCGCTAACGCATTGGTTATTGTCGTTGCGAAATTAGGATCGTTACCTAAAGCTTGAGCCAGCTCATTAAGCGTATTTAGCGCTTCTGGAGACGAGTCGATCAGCGACGCGATAGCACGCATCACAAATTCGGTATTCGCAATCTGCTGACTTTTATCGCCTTCGGCTGCGGTTGGTGTTGTCGGCTTATCGGTAAATGCCGGGCTAGAAAGATCCGCTTTAGCGCTAATTTGTGTTGCTAGGACTTTCCCGGCTTTCGCGGATAGTGCGAGTACTTCACTATCACTGTTCGTCGCCGAGGTTAACTGAACCAACCCTTTACGAGTGGTACTAGCGTCCACTGCCGTGTACTTTCCTTTCGCAACATCCATCACAGCTTTAACTGCTTTTGATGTTGCGGCTTTGGTTTCGTCGTCACTATTTGTTTCGCTGCTAAGGATCGTTAATCCCCGTTTCTCGGTGGTCGCGTCTGGTAAGAATGCGTCACTAACAACCTTCAATTCGATCGCATCGGTATTGCTTACGACAACAAATACCTGACAATTTAACACACGTCCTGCCCCTTCGGAAGGCAGTGGTTTGTACCCTTCTGGTGCATTGCCGACAACGACAAGTTCACCTTGATCGTCGTACAGACCGATCTCACGCACCCAGAACCCACCTTGACTGGCGGGAATAATGCCTTCAACAACAATCCGGGTTGTGTCGTCAACATCAATGTGGATGTTAGAAACTTCCCCACGATAAACTTCGTGTACGAGCGCTGTTTGGCTAACATCGGGGGTTGGTGTAGAGCCGTTTCCGTCACCAACAGCAAAATGTGTGATTCTTAGTTTCTCACCGTCAGGAAGTAGCGCTGCGGCAATACGTTCAGCGCCTTTATCGGTAATGACCGTTTTATATGTTGTACTCATGGCGTTTTATCCCGGGTAAATAGTGATGACATCACCAATGACAGTTGCAGCACCGGCGTAAAGATACGCTGGTGATGTATCACGCTGGTTTGTCACAATAAGATCCAATTGCCCACGCCAAACCATGGAGGTATTCGCGATGGGAATCGAGATCTTCTTGGATGTGTCGTCACGAAAATCAATGACAGTAGCAAGGATAGCTGAATCAAAATCAGCATCGGTTTCAAAGATGAATCCGTACTGATCTGAAATAGCTTGAATTACCGCTCTTATAGTTGTTGTTTCAACCGACTCCAAAACGATTTTCATCGGTATCCCTAGAAACGCTTTCGCGATATCACGTCGTGTGTAAGTGATAAAACTTTCACCACACCACCTTGTTCCTTCATTTGCTGTGACGATCACTTTTGCCCTGTTAGCACCAGAACTCCCATCCAAGGTTAATGTAAGATCGGAGTTGCTGAACACGCTACCGTTACGTTGGTTTATCAACGTAATCAGTTCGTCTTTCCATGGCGGGTAAAGTGAACGCATAAGCGCAACCCTCCTCCAACAATCAAATTAAAATGTAAAACGCCTCGAAACCGGAGTGCGATTCGAGGTAAACGTAAACAGTCCAGACGACCGCATAAAATTCCGCGCATATTGCCCCTCTACCCCGACAAAGCGAGATAGAGGGAGGATAACACTTTGTGCTCTGTGGCACTTCAAAGTTCATGGGGCGGTTACCGCCCCATCGGTTAAATTGTTGGTTTTACATCGCGTAATAGGGCAATATAATAGCCTAATCCTCGGAGGATCTCTCCACTCCAGAAACCAAAATACATTCCGTCTCTGCCGAGATTAGCGCTATCCGGTGCAGGACTCCACCCACCATTCATTACGTCATCAACGGTGTAGCGGTTGATGTAGTTCTCAACGATTTCGTTATAAGCATTAACAGCAACAGAATAACCTTTATCGTTGGGATGTCCGTACAACATTGCTAACGACGCACCCGCCAACCATAATCCTGCCATATGACCAGTAAAATCATTAGGGATAAAAGCTGGGGGTTTATCCATCGGAAAATCCGTAGGAGATTGATAAGCGTTTTCCTGTTGATACGTAAACAAGAAATCGATCCAATGGCTGATGTAAGTGGTTAACTTCTCAGGGACAGCCAAACCACGATCAAGCAGTCCAGCATAAAGCCTCACCGCTGAAAAGAAAGCCCTCGGCTGATAACCAGACCATGCCGTCTGATCGCCGAAGTGGTACATCGTAAAATCATTAACTTTTGATCCGCTTGGCGCATCCCAACGATCCCACACGTACGCACTTGCCCCTGGCCCTAAAACCCCGAATTTCTGATAATACCACTGCTGCGAGTCATACCAGAAATTCACAACATTCTGAATCATGAGGTCACGTCGTTCAGTCGATACGTCCATATCCAGGAAGACCCATGGATGTTGGTAGCCGGGATAAGGCTGACCACGCCAGCTGTCGAACGTCGGTGCGTTAGGGATATAGTTGTTAGAGAACGGAATAATACCCGGAGTATAAGGCAATGGATCCAGACGTTGGTTGACAATCGTGCAATCGCCAACACGTAATGTGCCCTCTGCCTCAAAGGTTGCTTTTAACGTAAACAACATGGTATATCCGTCATCCGTGGTGTAAGTTGACGGTGCATTGTTGATGGCGTAAAGCTTAAATACTCCTTCAGCAATATCGCTGTCGTCAGGCAAGAACAGAATTTCAGTTGAACCATCGCCCCACGCAGGTGCGGAAGGTTTAGGGTCAGTATCAGCGTGGCCCGGTTGATACCCTGAGAGCGTCCATCCGGTAGCAGAAAGCGTCAATGTATTTCTTGCTGTGGTGGCCGGTAGCATATACCACCATCGCCAACCATTTGCATCTTCTACACGAACGTTGTAGTCAATCGACGCGAAATAACTGACCTGCCTTACGATCTGTTTTGCGGTTGGATTGAATTCAAATTGCCCGCCTGCCGCAGTAAGCTGCGCTTTTAAGAACAACCCATCCCAGGAATCTTCCACTGCTTCGCTGAATTCTGTTGTAATTGCGACATCGTCTTTCCAGCCGACTTTATCAGCCGATATCAACACAGAACCTGTAACAGCATCACCGGTTGGCGTTGAAACTTCATCAACCGCATCAGCAGGAATCAACGAGCCTATTTTGAAATCCCATTCTTTCGGTTCAGCGCTGGAAGGTAATACCAGCTTGTACGTTTTGGCTTTCGCTTCGGTTTTGTCCAAAGAAAGCGATAACGAGATCTCAACCGGAATCGCAACGCCTGCTGTATCTTTACCTCCGCAGGTTACACGAAGAATTGAATCACGATTGACGCGGAACGGAATGGCCTGCTGTTCAAGGTAAATTTGTGCTGAAGATGCTTGAATCACGATCCAACCATCGGTATCACGTGTGATTGTGAACGGTGCTTTCGATGGATAGGTATACGTGTAAGCGATACCGTCGGTGTCGTAACGATCGGTTCCTTTTACTTGACGGAAGAACTTATCGTTAGCGTCAATACGGGTATATTCTTCAATCGTAAACAAAGACGCCTTGTACGCTTTCTGATAACGCTCCTGCTGCGTTAAACAGTATAAGGTGTAGGCTGCTTCACAAAACCACTGTTCAGCGTCTGACGCGTTTCCCATGTAGTCTCTGGTGACCGGTACCTGGATCGGTCGGTTATGCTGACATTCGTTTGTTTTAATAAGGTATCCGCCGTATTCAACAGGAACACGGGGTGCCCATGCAACCAAGTAAGAACCATTGACGGATTTATCTTTGAGTACGATGGTACCTACTTCATCGTCGGTACACGCTTCAAGATCGTCCCCGTCAGCACTTACGTAACGTTTTGTTCGTAACGCAACTTTCTCGATAGGAAACACCGTACCCTTTGTATCCCAGTCGATCGTCCCATCATCATTGGTTTTGAACACATCCGCGTTCAAATTCTGCCAGCCGAGTTTACCCTCATAGACCTGAACAACAAGATCCATGTACTCCCCGAACGTGGGCGCACCGTGTGTTATTTTTCCAATACCGTTGGTGAATGTAACCGCTGTGTCATGGAAACCGCCGTGTGTTGGGTAATCGTCTTTTGCAAGAGGATAATGGGCCAGTACGGGCTGTTTACCATTAACAATCCAGTTAGCGATCCAGCGTGTCGGTGTATCCGGTGGTTCGAGGCCTGCGTAGAACGCTTTTATATACGCATCGAACGATGCCTCTGCTAATGTGAGATAATGCGCTTTAAGCTTGGTGTCATCCGTTGTATGACTGAATATACCCGCACCCAGAATTAACAACGACTGTCCTTCTGTTGTTGCGTCACCATCCGGTTGTGCTTCCTGTCGTGTTGCCGCAATGAAATGACGGTTGTTTACCATTACCCCGCTTTCATTTAACACGTAATGATCGGTTTCTGGATCGGTAAACGTTCCTGTGTTTCGGGTTAAGAAGCTTGCATGACCATAACCAACGAAATTAACTGGCGACGCTGTAATCATCCATTTACCGATAAGTTGAGCAACATCATTATACCGCTCGGATGAGGTGATTTGTTTAACGTACCAGTCTTGTTTATTAAATGTCCAGAGCAAAAAATAATAGGTTGTATCGATTTCCATCGCCGGGAACGTTGGTGTTAACGGCTCAAACGTTAAGTAGTTGCTCCAGTCAATCTGGCCGCCAATAACGGATGGGGTAATCTCCAACAACTGACACCATTCGTAACGTTTTGGTGTGCTATCATACGTCGTGGGTAATGGGAGTTTGTACACCCCGGTACGGTTCATGTTGAATTGCTTTCGTGCCGACCCCAGATCGACATATATACTTGAAGTGGCGCTGGTACCATAAGTCCCCTGAGATCCTAGCGTCGACCGATAGAGTGAAATAAACAGCGTATCTTCCCAATACGGATTATCTTCGGTTGGTTCTAATGCGATCTGTGCTGAGATCGAGTTCCACGTACCTAACTGGTACGTTGCATTCAGCGATTCTTCCGTGAAATAATCTTCTCGAATAGTCAGATGAAACTGCTCGTTCATCAACGCCAACGCTGCACGTCCTGAGATATCTTCATTACCCGTTTCCTTCTTCATGATTGCGCCGAATGGAAACAGTGTCGCGAATGACCGTTTTGGTTTATTAACCGTAACCGTCCCTGTGTAATTTCCAACACCGTCAAGTTTTTGACTATCGCCAACAGCAGTGACTGCGATACCATCAGCCGGGATATTTGTTTTATTTAGTACATTGAGTTGGTCAACCAGATCCTGCTTATCGTCAGGTAAGAATGTCGCCATTATTTACTCCACCTTAATCGTAACTAAAATAAAGTTTGCTGCTGACGCCGCTATCGGAATGAGGTTTTAATACCAGAACAGAGCTTCCGAACGACGGAAGTATTGGAACATCTAAATCGTTCGCATCGGCAACTTTTCCATTATAAACGACATTGGCTGTTGTGATGAGTTCCCAAGCTAAGGTATAACTCATTGAAATCAGCGACGAGGCTAAACGGAATGCATTGTATCCTTCTGGAGTATCTCCAACCGACATCGAACGTATCGCATCTTGCGGCGGTAAATTTAGCTTGATGCCGTAGGTGCTGAATGTGTGGAAATCCCCTTGTTTACTATCTTCTGGATAATACGAGGTTAGCGGTTCTCGCACCGTAATCAGTTCGCTAATATCGGTACTTACATCTTTTCGTGCGAGGAATTGAAACGTACCGTGCCATGATGCCGATGCGTCAGAACGAACGGGAACAGATATGGTTTTCTCGCCGCTTTCAAATTTAACCTGTGACGCTAACGCTGAAGAATCAAAGATCGTTAAATCGATCTTCAACCCATACTTCTTAAACAGCTGCGTTAAGCAGTCTGCTATCGTCGTCTTATCAGCAACGACAATAAAAGGTTGGTGTTTGATAAAGAGCTTATTAATGTCTCGACGTTGAAGATAAACCTGTACGGGGTCTTCGACGTAGTAAACCGATTGTGGTGCAGGGGCTATAGAAAGGCGTAACCGACCCGATGCACCATACCAGGCTGGCGTTAACGTAATGTCTGACAGGGACAACGGATGCTGGAGATAGGCGTTTATTTTAGATAACACTTCCTCCTGCCATGATGCTTCAGGATACATGCTGACCTCATAGATGATCGTTGATAGGAAAGAAACCTAATTCATACCATGGGAACCTCAAAAAAAAAAAAAAAAACGAAAAAAAAAAAATAGGAAAACGGTGTTCATCCTTTTTAGGGATGAACACCGCGTACCGTTATATCTAACGATTAGTAAGGAATCAGATCGTTAAGCTTTTCTTCTTCAATGACAAAGAAGTTGTTCTGGTCGTCTAAATCTGTTAACATGACTTGTCCGACAGTAAAGCAAGTGCCGCCCTTCTTAGGCATCCATACCGGCTCATTCGTTACCTTATCGGGATACCATTTGAAACGATTGGTGTCTAAGAAGAACGCTGCTTTGTTCGCTTTATCGGTTGAACGATAGCTAACCAATGCAGGCCACTCAATCCAGGTATTCGTACACGGTACATGTAAAGGATACCAAGCACGCCAGCGTTTGCCTGGGTTGCTAGGATCAACCCAATACTCGGCAGTCAATACAGCATCTTTATAATGTTTCTGCATTAACATTTCGAGCACAAGCTCATTGCCTTTTGATGCATCTAAAGTCACTTCCGTCATATAAAGAGATTTAGGTAATCCAGACTGTTTTGCGGTTGGCGTTACAACACCGGTAACCAACGGTCTGCTCGGTTTACGTTTCTGTTCTTTCCGACGTGTGTAAAAGAATAGTCCGACAGATACGGCAACAAGTATAATAAACAACACTACCTTAATCCAGCTCATTCGTCAATATCTCCTTCTACAAACAGAGTCAATTTGATTTCAGGGTCATAGAACATGGTAATCACATCATCTTGCTCTACTGAACGCTGCGCTGTCCATATTAACTGTTCATCCCGAATATCAAATTTATGTCGCTCGTCACTCACCACAGCTTCTGCGTCGACGTAATGGTAAACATCACCGAGAGGATTCTCAATCCAGCCGCGTACCATCAAACGTTCTTTTTGTTTACGTGTAAAGAAGCGATAAGGATCTTCGCACGTACGCCATACGTCCCCGTTTCCGCCGACCAGCTCATCATAAACTTTAGAAAGTTCGTCAGGTACTGGAATCAAAATGTTATCTTGATAGTTCGACCAGAAACGACGTACGTCTTGGATCAACTCATCGTCTGGGAGTTTAGTCGCTATGTTACTATAATCTATTTCAACAGTATCGATATCAAGACGGGTAAACGGAAGAGCGTCTAGGTTTCCCACCATGACCTCGATACTATCATGATGAACACGAACCCATCCATCGAACCATCTGTACCCATCGGCTTGATATAACGTTGTATGATAAGTGACGACGTTAATATCCTCGAACGATTCTAATAAAGCTTTAGCGGCTAAAAGCGGCGAAAAGTTCTTTGATTGTCCTGGTTTACGTATTTCTTCTTTGATGAACAATTTACCAAGCATCGGGTGTTCGATAACAAAACCACAGGAAAGCATGATGCTTCCTTGATAACGTGCTTCTTGCATTTTTATTCCTTAAACAAAAGATTGTCTTTTACGCGACATGATTACAAGTACACAGGTTACTGAATTTCTGTAAAAGTTAATTTTCGTAAACTAAAAGAAAATGTATCCGTGTTTCCTGGTTCTTCCCCTCCACAGCCTCAGGAAGAGAAGAACCGTTTGCTAAGTTGTTATGTATTAAAATGCATTGATTGGACTGTTCAACGCTTTATCACGGATTTGAATCGCCGCCAGCATTGCTTTCTGGTACGAATCGTAGGCATCGACAGAAACAGTCGTATCAACCAATTCCTTTAATGCGGATTCAGCCGCTTTTACGCGGACGCGGAACTTGGTGATTGCGTTATCTTTGTTACGATAAACCGTGATGTGGTGCAGCGGTTGAACTTTGGTTTTAACGGATTTAGTTGCTTTGATCGTTTTCATGATGATTTCCTTCTTTATTAGGATGATTACATTTAGTCAGTTTAACAGCATAAGCCCTTCCCACCTTACGCAGGAAGGGCATACGGATTTGTTTTACGTGTGTCGTCG